>Ga0209099_1001065_pt1 | contig 29725 bp, 25 predicted proteins | sample AD_JPNHW2_MetaG_FD_184430 | JGI IMG/M metagenome (GOLD analysis project Ga0209099, IMG submission 184430) | Active sludge microbial communities of municipal wastewater-treating anaerobic digesters from Japan - AD_JPNHW2_MetaG (SPAdes) (version 2) | ecosystem: Engineered > Bioreactor > Anaerobic... | reverse complement strand
CTTTTCTCAGTAACAGCAAGCATTTGGGGGAAGTGCATGGGTATTGGTTATTGTTGAGCACTAAGGCACATAAGGGAGCACAAAGGCGCGCTAAGGATTTTAAATCCAACATGCTGTATCCCGAACCTCCCTTCGTGTTCCTTCGTGTATCCTTCTTCGCCTTCGTGATTAAAAAATCTTTTCTCCATCGTCATTTCTCAGTAACAGCAAGCATTTGGAGGAAGTGCATAGGTGTTGGTTATTGTTAAGCACCAAGGCACATAAGGGAGCACAAAGGCGCGCTAAGGATTATAAAACCAACCTGCTGCATCCAGGACATCTCTTCGCGTTCCTTCGTGTATCCTTCTTCGCCTTCGTGATTAAAAAATCTTTTCCCCATCGTCTTTTCCCAGTAACAGCAGGCATTTAGGGGAAGTGCATAGGTGTTGGTTATTGTTAAGCACCAAGGCACGTAAGGGCACACTAAGGCGCGCTAAGGATTGTAAATCCAACCTGCTGTATCCGGAACCTCCCTTCGTGTCCCTTCGTGTATCCTTCTTCGCCTTCGTGATTAAAAAATCTTTTCCCCATCGTCTTTTCTCAGTGACAGCAGGCATTTGGGGGAAGTGTATGGGCATTCGTCGTTGTAAGCACTAAGGCACATAAGGGCACACTAAGGCGCGCTAAGGATTATAAAACCAACCTGCTGCATCCAGGACATCTCTTCGTGTTCCTTCGTGTATCCTTCTTCGCCTTCGTGATTAAAAAATCTTTTCTCCATCGTCATTTCTCAGTAACAGCAAGCATTTGGAGGAAGTGCATAGGTGTTGGTTATTGTTAAGCACTAAGGCACATAAGGGCACACTAAGGCGCGCTATGGATTATCTTATTACTCTGCGGATCCCGTCTTTTAAATGCCGTACATTAAAATTGATCAACAGACCTAATTTGCAGCCGGAGATTTTCAGATATGTCAGGAGCTGTGCCAGATGGACACCATTCAGTGCCTCCACTGCTTTTATCTCAACTATGATCTCATCTCCAACCAGCAGATCCAAGCGGTATCCTAATTCCATCTTTACTTCATGGTAAAGCAATGGCATACCTTTTTGCTTTTCAACTTTTATTCTCCTGCAACAAAGCTCATAGAACAAGCACTGTTCATAAGCACTTTCGAGCAGTCCTGGCCCCAGTTCAGTATGTACTGCAAATGAGGCATCCAGTATCTGTTTAAACAGGATCTCCCTTCGTGTTTCTTCGTACATCCTTCTTTGCCTTGGTGGTTAAAAAATCATTTTCCCCAGTTGTCCCTGTCCAGTGATCGGTAGTTAATAGCTTCGGAGAGGTGTTCCGGACGGATCTCGTCAGCGTGATCCAGGTCGGCGATGGTGCGTGACACCTTCAGGATACGGTCGAATGCCCTGGCCGACAATCCCAGTTTCTCCATCGCATTCTTCAGGATCGTTTGACCCGTGTCATCCAGAGTGCAGTATTTTCGGAGGATCTTCGCGGACATCTGCGCATTGCAGTATACCCCTTTCACTCCCTCAAACCGCTTTTCCTGAACCTGACGGGCGGCCGTAACCCGTTCGCGTACTGTTTCACTTTTCTCCGATGGGCGAGCATCACTGAGGTCCCGGAATGGCACAGGGATCACCTCTACATGAATGTCGATGCGGTCGAAAAGAGGTCCGGAGATTTTATTGAGGTACTTCTGCACGTTTCCCGATCCGCACTGGCATTCCACCGTCGGGTGGTTATAATAGCCGCACGGGCAAGGGTTCATGGCAGCTACGAGCATAAAACTTGCCGGGTATTCCACGGTAATCCTGGCCCTGGAAATGGTGATTACCCGGTCTTCCAATGGTTGCCTGAGCACCTCCAGCACATTACGTTTGAACTCCGGCAGCTCATCGAGGAACAACACCCCGTTGTGTGCCAGGGATATCTCCCCCGGTTGCGGAATCCCGCCTCCGCCAACGAGAGCTACATCCGATATGGTATGATGCGGCGAACGGAAAGGCCTTACGGAGACCAGCGCTGTATGACGAGACATCTTGCCGGCCACGGAATGGATCTTGGTGGTCTCCAGCGCCTCCTGCAATGTCAACGGGGGCAGGATCGAGGGTAGCCGCTTCGCCAACATCGTCTTCCCTGCACCCGGCGGCCCTATCAACAGGACATTGTGTCCGCCTGCTGCAGCGATCTCCAATGCCCTTTTGATATTCTCCTGCCCCTTGACATCTGCAAAATCGTGTTCGTATTCACATAACCTCGCAAAAAATTCCTTTCGCGTATCCACGATGATCCTTTCCAACTCCTTCTCCCCATTCAGGAACGCGATCACTTCACCGAGGTTCTCCACACTGTAAACTTCCAGGTCGTTCACGATGGCGGCCTCCTTCGCATTCTGAGCAGGCAGGATCACTCCCTTGAATCCAGCCCGGCGTGCCTCAATGGCAATCGGCAACGCCCCTTTGATCGGGAGCAGACCGCCATCAAGGGAAAGCTCTCCCATGATCACATACGAACCGATCTTTTCCTGACTGATGATCTCATTGGCGGCCAGGATCCCGACAGCAATGGTCAGGTCGTACGACGATCCTTCTTTCCGGATATCGGCCGGCGCCATGTTGATCACGATTTTCTTACCGGGGATCTTGTATCCGATACTCCGAAGCGCCGCCTCAATGCGCTGATGGCTCTCCTTCACCGCGTTGTCGGGCAGGCCGACCATCATAAAATTGACTCCGAGATCGATGAAAACCTCAACAGTTACGGTGATCGCGTAGATCCCGAACACTGCACTTCCAAATGTTTTGACGAGCATACTCAAACCAGACTTTTTTCCCGTTAATCCGGTTTGATGCCAAAAGGTAATGCAGAATGATGAAAATTATTTTTGCGGCTTGTAGGCCGAACCGGTCAACAACTTCTGTCCATCGCGTTCTTTCAGGATTTCCAGAAGAGATACCTTCGGGTTACGTTCCATGTATTGAAGCAGGATGCGCCATCCGATGTATTCGCCAAGCCGTGGTGGCGACTCTTTCGAGAACTCAGCAGTGAAAGGTCCGTCGGAGAGGAAAGTCCGCATGGTCTGCCCGCTGGTATTGTACAGCAGGTTGTTCCCGATAATGGCCGCCCAGACATGTTCTTCATTTTTTGCTGCCCACTCATACTGCTCTTTCGTGTAACCCATCTTCACGAAGCCTGAGGTCTCGGGCATCATTGCATCGATAAAAAGGATCCTCTTTCCTGCCTGAATCATCTGGTCAAGGAGGGTGTTCCCCGGGAAATCTGAAGGGCAGACAGCAGAAAAGATGGCGCCCATGGCGTCGGACACAATGTAAACACGGTCGGCGCGCCGTTCGCGGTAAAGGGGAAGCTGGTCATCTTTGTACAAATAACACCCTTTCCCAAGATAGCAGTCGATGGCGATCAGCAGGACGGAGTCGGCAAATTGCACCGGATATTGGTAATCGCCTCCGCTGATGTAGCTGTAAACACGGGGCGCTTTAAACCCTTTGAAATAATAGGCCATGTGCCGGAAGGCATCTGTCAGCCCGGATGAAACCTCCGACATATCGCGAAACACAGAGTCGCTGGCCCGGAAAAAAGCCTTGTTCCGTTCGTTCTCCAGATAGTCGCGCATAGCGAGGATCTTCATCGAGTCGAGGTTGGTTTTCAGAAAAAACGGGTACTGCGATTTTAACTGTTCCAGTTCGTTCTTCAGATCAGTGGTGTTCAGACGGAACAAGTCACGGTCGTATCGGCGGATCACCGTTTCAGGCATCCCGATGTCCGAGACATCCACCTTCAGCCGGTCGCCCGGTGAGCTGCAAGCCGCCAGGGCCAGCATCAGCATAAAAACAGAATATAGCTTCTTCATACATCAACAACATTAACAATGAACGGTCTCACTGGTGGATTATTTTTTGATAAAATTATGGATTTTACCCGGCCGGGAGGGTCATTATCCTTAATTTTGTCTGAAAGCCGGGGCTCCCGTAAAATGAATAAACCATGAAAAAGATAACACTGCTCGTCATTTTTTCGACCTTTTGGATGATTCCCGTGGTGACAACGGCACAGAAGACCTCCTCCGTAAAATTGGGATTGAGGGTCGCTCCCGCCATCTGCTGGATCAATCCGAATGCCAGCGACTATGAATCTGAGGGTATACGCGCCGGGATCTCGGCCGGACTGGTAAGCGATTTCTACTTTACAGAACATTACGCAATATCCACTGGCTTTTCCTTTCTCTTCCCCTCGGGTAAGATCAGTTATCCTGACCGGTATGATGTCGATGATATCCCCATGAGCGGCTCCCTGACCCGCCAATGCAACTTCACCTACCTGGAGATCCCGTTCATGGTGAAGATGAAAACCAACTCTTTCGGGATGATGTCTTTCTTCGGACAGATCGGGTTCGGAACCGGCTTCCGCCTGAAAGCTACAGCAAAAGACCATTTCACCCCTGACCTTACCCCGGGACAGTCGGTTTCCGAAGAACAGAATATCAATTCTACCACGACCCTGATGAGAGAATCAGTACTGGCCGGAGTGGGAGTGGAATACAAATTGGATGCCTCTACCCGTTTGTTTGGCGGATTTAATTACAGCAATTCCCTGAACAACCTGTTTACCGGCACGAATCAACTATCCGAAGAAAAAGAAAAAGGAGTGCTGAATTTCCTTGAATTGAATATAGGCATTCTATTTTAAGACAGAATGAAGATCGCGTTAGCCCAATTAAACCTGATGATCGGGGATTTTGAAGGGAACACCCGGAAAATCCTTGAGGTCCTTGCAGAAGCCAGGGATCAGAAAGCCAGCCTTGTTGTATTTCCCGAACTATCTGTTTGCGGATACCCTCCGCGCGATTTTCTCGAGTTCGATGACTTCATCCGGCAGTCACAAGAGAGCGTGGACCGCATCGCAGCCGCCTGTACCGGCATTGCTGCCATCGTGGGATCCCCGTCTCTCAATACGTCGGGGAAAGGGAAGCCGTTGTTTAACTCGGCCTTTCTCCTGCAGGACGGTAAGATCAGCGATGTGATACACAAGACCCTGCTTCCCAACTACGATGTCTTCGATGAATACCGTTATTTCGAACCTAATCAGGAGACAGCGCGACTGGTCAACTGCTGTGGCCGGAAGATCGCCCTCACGATCTGCGAAGACCTGTGGAACATCAGTCCCAACCCGTTGTATGTAAGAGACCCGATGAGTGAACTGAGTAAACTGGGGCCTGACCTGATCATCAACATCGCTGCTTCTCCCTATAGCTATCTGCAGCAGAAAGAACGCACCGGGATCCTCTCTCGGAATGCCGCCAAATATCACCTGCCGGTCGTGTATGTCAACCACGTCGGCGGGCAGACAGAGTTGCTTTTCGATGGTGGCTCAATGCTGGTGAATGCCTCCGGAGAGATCGTGCAGCAGCTGCCATCATTCGAAGAAAAACTAATGACCGTCGATACCGGATCTTCCATCGCCTGCCCGACACCCGAGGAAGGTACAGACACAGCCTCAGGCATCTGGCCGGGAGATTCGATATCATCTATCCGTTCAGCCCTGGTCATGGGCATCCGTGATTACTTCCGGAAACTGCATTTCACCAAAGCCACCCTCGGCCTCTCCGGAGGAATTGATTCCGCCGTGACCCTTGTTTTGGCAGTGGAAGCGCTCGGAAAAGAAAACGTCCTGCCTTTGTTGCTGCCTTCAAAATTTTCTTCGGAGCACAGTCTCACCGATGCCATTGATCTGTGCAGAAACCTCGGAGTGAGCTATCACAAAGTCCCCATTGACGAGTCGTTTGCGGCGATGGAGCACACCCTGAAACCCTATTTTGAAGGTCTTCCTTTCAACCTGGCCGAAGAGAACATGCAGGCACGGCTCCGGGGAGTGATCCTGATGGCATTCAGCAATAAATTCGGGTATATCCTGCTCAACACTTCGAACAAAAGCGAAGCAGCCGTAGGTTATGGCACGTTGTACGGCGACATGTGCGGCGGCTTATCGGTGCTGGGCGACTTGTATAAGACGCAGGTCTATCAACTGGCAAACCTTATCAATGCCGGCCAGGAAATCATCCCGGTAAACTCGATCACGAAACCCCCTTCTGCCGAACTGAGACCGGGACAGAAAGATTCCGACTCATTACCGGAATATGACATTCTCGATCCGATCCTGTTCGAATACATTGAACACCGGGCAGGACCTGACGAACTGATTCGGAAAGGGTTTGATGAAGCAACTGTGAAGAGAGCGCTAAAGCTGGTAAACACCAACGAATACAAACGGTACCAATCACCCCCGGTCTTACGGGTATCCCCGAAAGCCTTCGGTTCCGGGCGCCGGCTTCCTATCGTCGGGAAGTATCTCTCCTGAGATTACTGTTCGATCTGTTCGACAGCCTTTATTTCCGGGATGGCCCGGATGATGGCCGTTTCGATCCCGTCTTTCAGGGTCATCCGGCTGTGAGGGCAATTACCGCACATACCCAACAAGCGGATATAAAGCGTGTTGTCTTCTTTCAGTTCAACGAATTCTACGTCGCCGCCGTCGGCCTGTAAATAAGGACGGATCTGGTCGAGGACATTTTTTGCTTTGGTTTCGAGTTCGGGGGATACTGACATGTGTTTATCTTTTTTGCAAAAATATGGTTTTACCTGATTTCTTTTAAGCGGAGACACCGGCCTCCGCTACTTCTTAAAGGTTTCTTTGACCACGTTGGAGATAGCCACCTGACGGGCGACATTTTCCGCGAGGTCACGGTATGCTTCGGCCACGGGTGATCCGTCGGCCATCGCGATGGGCACTCCTGAGTCGCCTGATTTGGTCACATCCATCACAAACGGGATCTGTGCGAGTAACGGGATATGGAGTTCTGTGGAGAATTTCCCGGCCCCACCCTGTCCGAAGATAAAATATTTCTTATCGGGAGCATCGGGAGGGATGAACCATGACATGTTTTCAACCACTCCCAGCAAGGGGATGTTGAGATGTTCATTACGGAACATATCGGCAGCTTTTCTTACATCGGAGATGGCTACCTGCTGTGGGGTAGTCACCACAATGGCACCGGTGATCGGGAAATCCTGGATCAGCGTCAACGGGATGTCGCCTGTTCCCGGTGGAAGGTCCACGACCAGGTAATCGATCTCTCCCCAGAAGGCTTCGTTGAAGAGCTGTTTCAGCACGGCGGAAGCCATGGGTCCGCGCCATACAAGCGCCTTGGTCTCATCAACGAAGAAGCCTATAGATAGCAGTTTGATTCCGTATTTTTCAAAGGGAAGCACTAACATCTTCCCGTCCTTTTCGATCCCCTCGGGGCGTTTGTTTTGCAGCCCGAACATCATAGGAATCGAAGGACCGTAGATATCGGCATCAATCAATCCTACTTTTGCTCCGGCCTGTGCCAGGGCGATAGCAAGGTTCACCGCTACCGTTGATTTACCGACACCGCCTTTCCCCGATCCCACCGCGATGATGTTTTTCACATCCTTCAGGATGGCATCCACCTCCTTCTGCTTGGTGGTCACCCGCGAGGTCACCTTAACTTCCACTTCTGCATCGGGGGATACCTGGCTGTGGACCGCGTCGATACAGGCTTGTTTCAGCTCACTCTTTAAAGGGCAGGCCGGAGTAGTAAGCACCAGGGTGAACGATACTTTGTTGCCTTCCACCCTGATATCGTCGATCATGTTGAGCGTCACCAGGTCTTTGCCCAGGTCCGGATCAATCACCTGCGAAAGGGCAGATTTAATCTGTTGTTCAGTCATACGTTTTTATTTCTATTGGATTCCAGAATACTTTTTCAAAATCAACTACCCGGTCATCTGCAACTTCTATGCCTTCACTTTCTAACAGCTGTTTCATGACGTTTTGTCCGCCAAAATGGTGTTTTCCTGTCAGCATCCCGTTCCTGTTCACGACCCGGTGGGCAGGAACATGCTGTGTATCAGAGTGTGAAGCATTCATGGCCCAGCCGACCATCCTGGCAGAGCCTTTTGCTCCCAGGCATTCGGCAATGGCGCCATAGGTCGTCACCCGGCCAAACGGGATGCTTTTCGCCACGTCGTAAACTTTCTGAAAAAAAGGGATATCCGGAGAACCGGGTGAGACATGTGTCATAACTCCGTTTTCAGTTCTTCCAGAAATTTCCGGATTGAATATAGCGAATCTACGATCTCTACACGCTTCTCCACGTCATCGCGGTTTTCTTTTAACTTGTCTTTGGCTCCCTGAAGTGTGTATCCTCTTTCTTTTACCAGGTGATAGATGAGCCTGAGGTTGACCAGATCCTGTTGGGTGAAAAGGCGGTTTCCCTTCTTGTTCTTTTGGGGCTTCAGAATATCGAATTCCTTCTCCCAGTAACGAATCAATGAAGGCCTTACTTCAAAGAGCTCTGCCACCTCGCCGATGGAAAAATAAACTTTTTCAATTTTAGCATCCTTCTTCAGCATGACCTATATTCATTAATCCATGGTTTGTGAGGGTTCCGAAGACATGGTCAGCATCTCTTCAAACTGCGCCGGGGTGAGATCATTGAAGAAGAAATAAATCGGGTTGACAGGAACATTATTCTTTCGCACTTCGTAATGGAGATGCGGAGAGGTGGATTTTCCGGTGTTTCCCACATAACCAATCACCTGGCCGCGCTGAACCTTCTGCCCGGGCCGCACGAAGATCCTGGAAAGATGGGCATAAACAGTGCGGTAGGAATAGCCGTGATTGATCACGATCATGTTACCGTATCCTCCCTGGTTCCGCCCTGCTTCGGTTACCGTGCCGTCTCCGGTAGCGAAAATCGGTGTGCCCACGACCGACGTGAAATCGATCCCTTCGTGGAACTTTTTCACTTTATAAAACGGATCCAACCGCATGCCGAAATGAGAACCGACTCTCCGGAGATCCTTGTTTTTGATGGGCTGAATGGCCGGGATGGAAGCCAACATTTTCTCCTTATTTTTTGCCATGCTGAATACCTCATCGTATGACTTTGACTGGACATACATCTGGCCGAGGATGCGGTCCATCTTCTTGCTTGTCTCGGTCATGATCTCCGAGTAAGTGTATCCCTTCAGCTTTTCGTACCGGTCGATCCCGCCAATACCGGCTTCACGGACCGGACCCGGTATGGGTTCGGCTTCGAAAATGACACGGTAAATATTATCATCACGATCCTGAAGATCTTTCATGATAACGGAAACACGGTCAAGCTGGTCATTCAGGATCCGGTACTGGAGCACCAGCTGCTCAATCTCTCGTTTTTGGGCTTTTTCTTTGGGGGAATCCACAAGGTTGTACGCAATCACCAGTACCACGGCAGAAAACACCACACCGGTAGAAAGATGGGTAAAAAATGACAATAATCTCTTCCGGAAAGTGGTATGAACCCGGTCGAATGTCAGTGATTTTTTATTGAACCTGTATTTTACTTTGCTCATTCTTAGGATAATGAAGTTTGCTTGAAAACAGGCAGGCTAACACCTACAAAATTAAGTAAATAAATTAACTTTGCACCTGATTATTGTATAGCTCCTGTTAAAGATTGTTAAAAGCTTGTTAACTGTATGTTTATGAATTCTAACCAGATCAGACAACACTTTCTCGATTTCTTTTCCTCAAAATCACATACCATCGTACCATCGGCTCCCATGGTAGTCAAAAATGACCCCACCCTGATGTTCACCAACGCCGGGATGAATCAATTTAAAGATATTTTCCTCGGAAACAGGGAAGCTCTTTACCCCCGCGTTGCCGATTCACAGAAATGCCTTCGTGTGTCAGGGAAGCATAACGACCTGGAAGAAGTGGGTCACGACACCTATCATCACACCATGTTCGAGATGTTGGGGAACTGGTCTTTTGGCGATTATTTCAAGAAAGAAGCGATCGGATGGGCCTGGGAATTACTGCATGATGTCTTCGGAATCGATGAAAAACGGCTTTATGTAACAGTATTTCAGGGTGATGAAAGCGACGGGTTGGGTATGGATCGCGAAGCCTATGAACATTGGAGTTCCATCGTTCCGAAAGAACGCATCCTGATGGGATCGAAAAAAGACAATTTCTGGGAGATGGGCGACTCGGGCCCGTGCGGTCCCTGTTCAGAGATCCACGTTGATATCCGTGACGAAGCAGAGATTGCTAAAATACCCGGAGACCAGATGGTTAACAAAGGTCACCCCGAGGTGATCGAGATCTGGAACCTGGTCTTCATTGAGTTTAACCGGAAAGCCGATGGCTCGCTGGAACCGCTTCCGGCAAAGCATGTGGATACCGGGATGGGGTTTGAACGGTTGTGCATGGTGCTGCAGGGAAAGAAATCCAATTACGATACCGATGTCTTCCAGCCTCTCATCCAGGCGTTGGCAACCGCTGCCGGCATCACATACGGCTCAGGGCAAAAGACAGATGTGGCCATGCGTGTCATCGCCGACCATCTGCGGGCCATCTCCTTTGCCATCGCAGACGGCCAGCTGCCTTCCAATGTAAAAGCCGGGTACGTCATCCGTCGCATTCTCCGCCGGGCCGTGCGTTACGGTTATGTCTTTCTGAACTTCCGGGAACCATTCATCGCCGACCTGGTTCCGGTCCTCGTGAAACAGATGGGATCGATGTTCCCCGAACTTCATGCACAGGAACATCTTATCGAAAATGTGATCAGGGAGGAAGAATTATCGTTCCTGAGAACCCTTGAAACCGGGATCCAGAAATTTCAATCCTATATCGCCGCCTCCTCCGCGAAAGAAGGCGCCATCGAAGGGTCCTTCGCTTTTGAACTGTACGACACGTACGGCTTCCCGATCGACCTTACGCAGCTCATGGCACGCGAACAGGGATGGTCGGTCGACATGGAAGGATTCAGCCAACGGCTGGAAGAGCAGAAAGCCCGCTCACGGCAGGCAGCCGTCGTCAACACTTCCGACTGGACCATTCTTACAGAAGATGCGGAGATGCCTTTATTCGTAGGATACGACACATTGACCACCACCGCCAACATTACCCGTTACCGCCAGGTAAAGGTCAAGGAAGGCGTGTTCTATCACATCGTCCTGGATCAAACACCCTGTTATGCAGAATCGGGCGGACAAGTGGGTGACCGGGGTGAGTTGGCCGGCAGTTCACAAAAGATCATCATCGAGAACACCATCAAAGAAAACGACCTCATCATTCATATCACCACCAAACTTCCCGATGATCCTTCACAAGTCTTTACCGTTACGGTAGACGAAGAAAAGCGCCGTGCCACGGCCAACAATCATTCGGCGACTCACCTGTTGCATGCAGCCCTGCGCACCGTGCTGGGGAAACATGTGGAACAGAAAGGATCGCTGGTGGATGAGAACCGGCTGCGTTTTGACTTTACTCATTTCGCGAAGATGACGAAGGAAGAACTCGATGCCGTCGAAAAAATGGTGAACCGAAAGATCAGGGAGAACATCGAACGGGGCGAAACCAGGGATATGCCGATCGAAAAAGCAATAGAGATGGGCGCCATGGCCCTTTTCGGAGAGAAATACGGCAACCACGTCAGGATGATCACCTTCGATCCGTCGTACTCAATTGAGCTTTGCGGAGGGACGCACGTTCCGGCTACCGGGCAGATCGGTTTGTTCAAGATCATCTCCGAAGGAGGTATCGCAGCCGGCATCCGGCGTATCGAGGCCATCACTGCCGGGAAAGCGGAAGAATGGTGGAACGAAAAACTCAGCCAGCTGGAAGAGATCTCCGACGCCTTGAAAAACCCCAAAGACCTGGTGAAAGGCGTAAAGAACCTGATCGAAGAATCGCATGCCCTGAAAAAGGAAGTAGCTGAATTCTCGAAGATGAAAGCGGGGCAAATCAAAACCGACTTGATGTCCCGTGCCGAGAACATCAACGGGATTCGTTTTATCGCTGGTATCGTGGACCTGGATGCCGATTCCATCAAGAACCTGGCTTTTGATCTCCGTTCAGCCGGTGACGACCTCTTCGTGGTCCTGGCCAGTGAATCGGAAGGAAAAGCAGGCTTGACGATCGCCCTCTCAGATCAACTTGTCAGGGAGAAAAAACTCAACGCCGGTGCCATCATCCGTGATGTGGCAAAGAAAGTGCAGGGAGGCGGTGGCGGACAACCGCACATTGCCACAGCCGGTGGAAAAGACCCATCAGGGATCCCTGCCGCGTTCGAATGTGCCAGGACTTTTATTCCGTAAGATATTACCTCAGCCGGATCTCCTGCTTAACGGCCTCAATGGCTTTGGAGGCGGGGAGTTTGTGCTTTTCCATCGACAGATCAAGGATAATCCGGGACAGATCGGAGGAATTTGCATTCTCAGGCAGAGCTGCTGCAGCGCGGTTCACCAGACTGATCGCTTCTTCTTTCGCATGACGGATCAGTTCCCAGGTTTCCGGTGACACATAGAGTTGTTGCGAGAGATTATAATCAAACTCTTCGCGGATGGTCCTGAGCAACGTTGACTGAAACTCCCGGGCGCTTTGTCCAGGCTGATTGATACGCAACAAGAGGTTGTTCGGGCTGATTCGTTCAAGATACAGGATGAAACGTTCGCATGCCTGCAGGCGTAAAGGAACCAGCACTTTTTGTTCTTCCGTCAGCGCCTGCTCCATATGAGCCAGATCTTTGCGGCTCTTTAATACCGGAAGTACGATATAATGATAAATCAAGAAGATAATCCCTCCTATCATCACAAAAAGGATGATCACTTGGATGAGAAATGGCCAAATCATTTGCATAGAAAAGTCTTTCTTCAAAAGTACAGATTTTAATTCTTTATTTACTTAAATTTGCATTTTCACGAAAAAACTTCATATACACAAACTTATGATTCAACTCTCGAAAAGGATCCAGGCGTTATCCGAATCAGAAACGCTGGCGATGTCAAGAAAAAGCCGTGAGCTGAAAGCACTCGGACACGATGTTATCAATTTAAGTCTCGGAGAACCAGACTTCAACACGCCTGATTATATCAAAGATGCAGCCAAACAGGCCATTGATGACAATTATTCATTCTATCCCCCTGTTGCCGGTTACCAAGACCTTCGTGAGGCCATCTGTCTTAAATTCAAAAGAGATAATGGTCTTGATTTTACTCCCAACCAGATTGTGGTGTCAACCGGGGCCAAACAAAGTATTGCCAACGTCTTTCTCAGTCTCATCGACCCGGGAGACGAAGTGTTGATCCCTGCTCCTTTCTGGGTTTCTTATCGGGAAATTGTCAAAGTGGCTGAAGGAGTACCAGTATTCATCCCCACCACGGTAGAATCGGAATTCAAACTGAAACCCGAACAACTGGAAGCCGCCATCACCCCAAAATCGAAGTTGATCATTTACAGTTCCCCCTGCAATCCCACGGGGAGCGTCTATTCCCGCGAAGAGCTCCGCGCCCTGGCTGAAGTGCTGCGTCATCATCCCGACCTTTTCATCGTGGCAGATGAAATTTATGAGCACATCAATTTTATCGGAAAACATGAGAGCATCGGCCAGTTTGAATGGCTCCGCGACCGTCTGATCATCGTCAATGGCGTGTCCAAAGGCTTTGCCATGACCGGCTGGCGTATCGGTTATATCGCCGCTCCTGCCAACATCGCTCTTGCCTGTGATAAGCTACAGGGACAGTTCACTTCCGCGGCATCGTCCATTGCTCAGCGTGCTGCCCTCAAAGCCGTCATTTCCGATCCCGACACCCCCGAAATGCGGAAGATGAAAGCCGCCTTCAGGGAAAGAAGAGACCTGATGCTGAAATTATTGGCGGATATTCCCGGTGTGAAGCTCAACCGCCCGGATGGCGCCTTCTACCTCTTCCCCGATATCTCTTATTATTTCGGGAAAACAGATGGCACGATCCGCATCAATGACAGCACCGACCTTTGTATGTACCTGATCAACAAAGTGTTCGTTTCGCTGGTACCGGGATCTGCCTTCGGAGGCCCCGACTGTATCCGTTTCTCATACGCCACATCGACCGAAAAACTGACAGAAGCCGTCAGAAGGTTTAAATCAGCCCTGGCAGATCTGAAGTAACCCGTCAACCTGATTCCGGCTCATGACCGGATCAGAATAGAATCAAAACACCTAAAACCGCATACCATGACAGCACTTGATTTAGCACAGTATGGCATTACTGACGTTAAAGCCATTTATCACAATCTTTCCTACGAGGAATTGTTCAAACACGAAACCCGTCCCGAACTGGAAGGATTTGCCAAAGCTTATGTCTCCAGCACAGGCGCCATCAATGTAGATACCGGAATCTTCACCGGCCGTTCTCCCAAAGACAAATACATTGTCGAAGAAGATGAGACGAAAGAAAACATCTGGTGGGCCGGGCCCAACCGGAAATCATCCGATAACCATCCCATTCCCCAAGCTATCTGGAAAGATCTCTATAGCAACAGCTCCCAACAGCTCAGTGGTAAAGAACTTTACATCCAGGATGGTTTTGCCGGGGCCAATCCTGAAACGCGGTTAAAGATCCGCATCATCACCGAAGTAGCCTGGCAAGCGCATTTCGTAAAGAACATGTTTATCCGTCCGACCGAAGAAGAGCTGAAGGATTTTCAGCCCGATTATGTAATGCTGAATGCATGCCGGACCACCGATACCAAATGGAAAGAGCACGGGCTGAACAGTGAAGTGTATGTAGCCTTCAACCTGAAAGAACGTCGCGCTGTTATCGGAGGAACCTGGTATGGTGGGGAGATCAAAAAAGGATTCTTCTCCGTGATGAATTACCTGCTTCCGATGCGTGGCATTGCGGCTATGCATTGTTCTGCCAACATGGGTAAAGAAGGTGATACGGCTGTTTTCTTCGGATTATCAGGTACCGGGAAGACCACTTTATCGGCGGATCCCAAACGTCTTCTGATCGGTGACGACGAACATGGCTGGGATAACGAAGGAGTATTCAACTTCGAAGGCGGCTGTTATGCCAAGATGATCCACCTCAGCAAAGAAAAAGAACCGGATATCTGGGAAGCCATTAAACGGGATGCCATGCTCGAAAACGTTGTTTTCAAGGCAGGGACCAATGAACCCGACTACGACGATGGTTCGAAGACCGAGAACACCCGTGCCTCCTATCCCATTTATCACATCCGCAATATCGTTAAACCCGTCTCGAAAGGCGGTCATCCGAAAAAGGTGATCTTCCTCACGGCCGATGCTTTCGGCGTGCTCCCTCCTGTCTCCAAGCTGACACCCGACCAGACGATGTATCATTTCCTTACCGGGTACACTGCCAAAGTGGCCGGCACCGAACGCGGCATCAAAGAACCCAAACCCACCTTCAGTTCCTGCTTCGGAGCAGCCTTCCTTTTGCTGCACCCGACCGTTTACGCCCAGCAGCTGATCAAGAAGATGCAAGAACACGGCTCTACCGCTTATCTGGTAAACACAGGCTGGATCGGAGGACCTTACGGTGTTGGTAAACGTATCGATATTCCGCCCACCCGCCGTATTATCGATGCCATCCTCGACGGCACTCTTGATAAGGCAGCCTATACCACCATCCCTGTTTTCAACCTCCAGATCCCCACGTCACTGGAAGGCGTCGATCAGAAACTGCTCGACCAGCGTAACCTGTGGCCGGATCCGAATGCCTGGATGGAAGCCGCTAAAAACCTGGCCGGTATGTTCATTAAAAACTTTGAAAACTTTACCGATAACGAAGAAGGACGGCGCCTGGTCGCTGCCGGACCTGTCATCGGTTAACCTCTTTCCGGTTTTACGTTCCCTTCCTGTTGGGAGGGAACGTTTTTTTTCTTAACCTTGTTCCGCATGGCGAAAAAAACGAAGATCTATTCGAAGAAAGGAGATCTTGGCGAGACATCTCTCCTCGGAGGGACACGGGTTCCCAAGAGTCATGATCGCGTGGAGGCTTACGGCACCATCGACGAATTGAACTCGTATCTCGGGTTGCTTCGCGACATGCCCATTGCAGAACATTATCGGGAGGTACTTCTGCGAATACAGAATGCCCTTTTCATCGCGGAAGCCTGGATAGCCAAAGATCCACAGAAAAAGGTCACCGGGCTCCCTGCTTTCCCCCTTGAGGAGATCACCCTCCTGGAGAAAGAGATCGATGAGATGGTCGCTGAGATGCCTCCGCTGAATTCATTCATCCTGCCGGGAGGACATCCTTTTGTTTCGCAATGCCATATTGCCCGGACCGTTTGCAGAAGAGCCGAGAGAACCGTGATACGGATGGACCGTAAAGAATCATCGGATACAATAATAATCAGCTATCTCAATCGTTTATCTGACTTCCTGTTCGTACTGGCCCGGAAGATCGGTTTTGATGAAAATGCAAAAGAAATTACCTGGCCGGTAAAAGATTAGGAAGGATAGTTTGATTTTATCATTCTATTTTTTATACTTTTGCCGCACTTTTCTAAATACGCAAACTATGTATTGGACGTTGGAACTAGCTTCGAAGTTGGAAGACGCGCCTTGGCCTGCAACAAAAGAAGAATTAGTTGATTGGGCCATTCGTTCAGGTGCTCCTCAGGAAGTCGTTGAAAACCTGAAAGAGATTGAAGACGAGGGAGAGGCGTATGAACGTATTGAGGACATCTGGCCTGATTATCCGACCAAGGATGATTTCTTCTTTCACGAAGACGAGTATTAATTTTCTTCTTCCCCTGCGCTTACTCTGAAGAAAGTAAAATGGACCCTTCCGTACTTTCGTAATTCAGCGAAGTTCCGGTTTTTGCTAAAGTCATATTTGTCCGAATGTTCCAGGACGAAAATGCCCCCTTTATTTAATATTCCTGATGACAATACCTGTTCCGGGAGATCGGCAATCCCCTGCATGGCATAAGGAGGATCAGCAAAGATAAAGTCGTACTTCTCATGGATCCTTCGGATAAAGACGAAGACATTGGACCGGATGGCCTGTATCCCTTTCATGCCAAACTGTTCTGCTGTACTGGTGATATACGTCACACAGTTTCTTTCGATATCCACCGAGGTAACCGAAGGCACACCCCGGGAGATGAGTTCAAAGGAGACAGCGCCGGTTCCGGAGAAAAGATCAAGCGCTTTGAGCTGTTCCCAATCTACCATCCCGTTCAGCACATTGAACAACCCTTCCCGGGCAAAGTCAGTAGTGGGCCTCACGGGTAAGGAAGCGGGAGGATTAAGCCTCCTCCCTTTATATGTTCCACTTATGATACGCAACGAAGTAAATTTAGCAGGGTGAACCATTCCTGGGCAGGAACATTTTCCAGATCCTTCCCACCATGGATATCATTTATTTTTTGGGGGATAACCGGATCGCCGATATAAGTCCCCAAAAGCTCAAATAAATGGTCGGCCGCAGTAATCCGGCCGGTCAGGATAACCGTTGCCTTCCCTGATGGGACGGCAAACTGCTGTAAGACATAAAGCAGGTAATACCCCACATCTTCGGGGGCTGAACAAACGAACCTGTTATGGATCATCAGTCCGTTGGGGCCGATGAGGGCCACTTCGGCCGACTGTCCGGTGAGATAAACATACAGCACAGGACGTTCGGGATAGCGAAGATGGTCGGCCAGGGCCCCTTCCAGAAAAGCAGTGGAGAAATGGAACAGCCGGGAGACGCCCAGTACACGGGTCAGCATCTCCCTGATCTTTTCCGGGACCGCATACACATTCACCGCCCCGATGGCCGGAAGCGGGTCAGACATGACCGTTTCACCAGCTTCTAACTTATGTCCGAAGGAGAGGTATTCCCACATATCTCCGGGAACCAACAGGGTGGCAGGAACCAGGGTGGAGCTGGGCCCTTCCCACGAACAAACGGTCCGGCCAAAAGATAACGGGAGCCAGGAAACCACTTCGGGCGCCGATTCCATGAAAGCAGTGAAAGACCTTACCTGATCCGGCAAAGCCGAGGAAGCTTCGGCCAGATCGTTTCGCAGATCGCCTAACGCCAGACACAACCGGTTCTTTTCATCCACCACCGCCAATTTCATCCCGCTCAGACCTGCCTGACACAACAGGGTGTATTGCGATGCCTTCGCGGGATCGAACATACGATCGGCGACCAACAATTTTTTATCGATACGGCCGGGGATTACCATGCGCTATGCGATGAAAATGAATAAAAAGTTCATCAAAATAACGAAAAAGAAACTCAGGACCAGGTACATGGCTGTCTTTTTACTTCCAAAAAACAAGGCATATGCCAGCTTCACGATGTTGTTGCTGACCATCGCCTGCAAGGTGGCAATGATTATTTGGTGTTCCACGATCTGGAATTTGCCTGCGAAAAGGCTGATCAGGAAAGGATCGATATCAACCAACCCGACCAGGTACGACATGGCATTCAGTCCAACGGCCCCAAACCGATTGACGACCAGGTATGTCGCCACCGACAGCACGACAAAAAGCAAGGTGAAGAGGATGGCCGTTCTGAACTCCAGTGGATTCGTATCCAATTCCAGGTTATTATCTACCGACATCACCTTCCGGTTCCGGAAGAACAGAATAAAGAGTCCCGACACGGCAGTCGCCACAAAAAGCAGGACCATCCAATACCAGATAGCCACGAAAAGAGCGCTGTTGAAGATGAGAACCAGCACCATGACCCGAAGGTACATCATGCCGGTTGCTGCCAAAATGGCTGCCGCGTACTCATTCAGATGCGAAGGCTCCTGCCGGCTTCGCCTGGCCAGAATAACGGTGGTGGCTGTACTGCTGTATAAACCACCCAGAATCCCGGAGATCAGGATGCTGTTTTTCTTGACCACAAATTTTTTCAGCAGGTAACTGGCGTAAGAAATGGACGAAATCACCACTACGGCGAGCCAGATTTTATACGGCGTCAGCGAAAATCCGGGGTAGATCTCCTCATCCGGTACCAGGGGGAGGATTACTCCGGCAATGACCAGGAATTTCGCCAATGTAAAAAATTCTTCCCTGGATATTTTTTCAGAAAAAGAAATAAAGAAAGCCTTGGATTCCGACAACACCAGAATGGTAATGACAACGATTAGCGCCAGCCATAACGGACAAAGGATAACCAGCGGTCCCAGACTGTAAGTGATGAGGGCGATGACGATGGTGGTGATGCCGTAATCGGAATCCTGTTTGATATGGAAATAGTAATAAATCGCGAACAGTGCAGACAATAAAACCCCGCCGACGAGAAACAGTATAAGTCCCTCAGGATTAAGCAGATACATGATATACCCAAAAATCCCGATAAAGGTAAAAGTCCGGTCGGTGCCAAAAGTTCTTTCAACACCATGGTTGGTCACATGCACTTTCCGCTGTGAAAGGCCGATCAACAGGGAGAACACGGTGACCAGCAGAAAATGGATCAGTTCGTCAGGAATACGGGTTAATAGTTCCATACAGGCAAAGATAAGTCATGTTTCCCTAACCACAACCTAAAGTTCATCATGCTGCGGAAAATGATCCAGCATATTCAGTTTATTTTCCTCCCGGTTGATGTCGACCACCTGGTGATCAATGCCATTGGTGAGGATCAGGAAATGGACCTGAAGCGGCATGTTGTACATGACTGCCTGCTGTAGCACTTCGCGGGTAAGACGGATTTGTGGGGCTTTACATTCCACGATGAGTGCCGGTTTCCCGTCGCGGCGGTGAACCACCAGATCCGTTCTTTTGTTCCGCCGGTTGTACTTCAGGGGGGCTTCCACGGAGATCAGCGTCGCCGGATAGCGGAGGTGAAAAACCAGGTAATGGATCATGTGTTGTCGCACCCACTCTTCGGGAGTCAGGGCCACAAACTTTTTCCGCAGCGGGTCAAAGATCTCTTCTTTGCCGCCGGCTTCCTGACGGATCCTTGCATCAAAAGGCGGGAGGGTAAGTTCAGTTTTTATCACTTCATGCAAATTTCGAAAAAATTGACCAAAAGACGTAAATTTGAACACGAATTCACATGGCTTCAACCAGCGAACATATTCTCACCGACCTGAAAAACGGGATCTTTCATCCGGTATACCTGCTATACGGAGAAGAACCCTATTTCATTGACCAGTTATCGGACTACATTGAAAAAAACGTCCTGACAGAAGAGGAAAAGGAGTTTAACCAGACCATCCTGTACGGGAAAGATGTGAAGACACGGGATGTTCTCGGCATGGCACGCCGTTACCCCATGATGGCCAACTACCAGGTTATCATTGTGAAAGAGGCACAGGATCTGGACGATATCGAGGAATTTGCTCCTTATGCAGAGAACCCGGTGAAGTCGACAGTGCTTGTTCTGTGTTATAAATATGGGAAGATCGATAAGCGGAAGAAACTCTTTAAATTGGCCGAAAAGAACGGCGTTGTGTTCGAATCCGCCCGTCTTTATGATAATAAGATCCCCGAATGGATTCAATCGTATGTTAAAAGGATGGGGTATTCCATCAGCGAGAAAGCGCCCTACCTCCTCCTTGAATTTCTGGGCAACGATCTGTCGCGGATTGTCAACGAGATCGGGAAACTAAGCATTAACCTGGCTCCCGGTTCGAAGATCACGGAAGAGTATATCGAACGGAACATCGGCATCAGCAAGGATTATAATGTATTTGAGCTGCAGAAGTCGCTGGGGGCCATGGATGTCTTCAGGGCCAACCAGATCATACAGTATTTTGCAGCCAATCCGAAAGACAACCCGATGGTGAAAGTCATTCCGATCCTGTTCATGTACTTTTCCAAGGTGCTTTTATATCATACTTTAGAAGACAAATCGCGCAACAATGCCGCGGCAGCTCTTTCGGTCAATCCTTTCTTCCTGAACGATTATCAGCAGGCAGCCCGTAATTACTCCATGGATCGGCTCACCGGGGTGATCTCACTCCTGCGGGAATACGACCTGCGTTCAAAGGGAGTTGATAATGGAAATGCCAACGATGGGGAGTTGATGAAAGAGCTGGTCTACAAAATCCTTCACCGTCCTTCCACCCGGTAGTTGAATTCCTGCGAGTGGTAGGTCTCTTCGATCAGTTTGAAATATTTTTCCTGGATCACCTTCCGGCGAAGTTTCAATGTCGGGGAAAGTTCGCCCGTTTGTACGCTCCACTCTTCATGGATCAGCCTGAATTTCTTGATCTTTTCAGTCTGCCCGAGTGATTGGTTGTATTTCTGCACCTCCTCACGGATACGATGGATGACCCGGGGATTCTTCAGCATTCTTTCGAACGAAACGACATTGATGTTCTTTGCCTGACACCAGCTCAGGAGGTAATCGAAATTCGGTACGATCAGGGCAGCGGTATATTTCCGGTTTTCACCGATGACCATAACATTCTCGATGAAAGGAGATTCCTTCAGTCTCTGTTCAATCACCTGCGGGGCGATGTACTTGCCGGTGGAGGTTTTGAACATCTCTTTTTTCCGGTCGGTAATGCGGAGGTATTTCCCGTCTTCCAGCAAGCCGATGTCGCCGGTATGGAACCATCCGTCGGCGTCGATGACCTCCGCTGTTTTTTCCGGACGGTTGTGATAGCCCATCATGACGTTGGGTCCGCGACAGAGGATCTCCCCGTCTTCGGCAAATTTCACTTCCACTCCTGGCAATATCGGGCCCACGGTGCCGAACTTCATCCCTCCCGGGCCAAATCGGGTGACGGCGATAACGGGCGATGTCTCGGTCAGTCCATAGCCTTCGATGACAGGGATTCCTGCTGCCCAGAAGACCCTGGCCAATCGGGGGTGGAGACAGGCGCTTCCCGAAATGATCAGCTCAATCCGTCCACCCAACGATTGTCTCCAGCGTTCGAGAACCAGTTTCCGGGCAAAGAAAAGTTTGAACTCGAACCACAGATCCCGGGCAGGATCCATCTCAAATTCATGGCCTTGCCGGAGCGCCCAGAAGAAGACGATCTTTTTGATTCCGTGAAAAGTCCGGCCCCTGGCGACCATCCGGTCATAGATCTTCTCCAGAACGCGCGGAACAGCGGCAAAAGTGGTAGGTCTCACCTCCCGGATCACTCCTGCCACTTTATCCAGGCTTTCCACGTAGTATACGGTCATACCATAAGACTGATAGAGGTAGTTCAGCATCCGCTCATAGACATGGCATAACGGGAGGAAGCTTAAAGCACGGTCGGTATTACTGAACCGGTAAACCTGCGCGCACTCCATGAAGTTGGAGGTGAAATTGCGATGACTCAACATGACCCCTTTCGGCCGGCCTGTGGTTCCCGATGTATAGATAACCGTGGCGAGATCGTCGGGCAGGATGGATTCCCTGACTTTCTCAAATTCTTGTTTCAGCGAGGGATCTTTGCCCCTTTCCAGGATCTCGGTCCAGTGCCTTACCCCTTTGATCTTGCGGATGGAAAATACCTCACGCAGGCTTTTGATCTCGGGTAACAAGTCTTTGATTCGCTGATAAATCTCGTTATTGAAAATGATCAGGTATTCGATCTCCGAGTCATTCAGGATGTAACGGAAGCTTTCCATCCCGATGTTCGGATAGATAGGAACCTGAATAGCGCCGGCTTGCATGATCCCCATATCGAAAAAATTCCAGTGAGGTGAATTGATCATGACCGTGCCGATGCGAGAACCCTTCCCGGCCCCCATACCCATCAACCCCTGCCCTATCAATCGGCTGATCCGGAGATAATCTGCCGCCGAATATGCCCTCCATGCCTTGCCTTCCTTGCAACAAAAAAGTTGCTGTTTGTTCCGGAATTCTGTCCGGTACAACTCCAAAAGGTCAAATATCCGATTGATCGGCGGCATCGGTCAACTTTATTTAAATAACGATTCTATCTCCTTCTCGTATTTCTTACTGATCACCTTTCTTTTGATCTTGAGTGTCGGGGTAATCTCTCCTTCTGCCGATGACCATTCATGGTCGATGAGGGTCCATGATTTGATCTGCTCGGCGTTTCCCAGCCGTTTGTTATACTTGTTAATTTCCACCTGGATACGTTTCTTAATTCGTGGGAGACGCGTCATTTCTTCCAGGGAAGTATAGTTGATCCCTTTTACTTCGCAGTATGACTTCAGAAAATTGAAATCCGGGACGATCAGGGCCCCGGCGAACTTCTGATTTTCTCCCACCACCATCACCTGGTCAATGAACAGCGATTCTTTCAACATATCCTCAATAAGCTGGGGGCTTACATACTTGCCGAACGATGTTTTGAAGATCTCTTTTTTACGGCCTGTCAGCTTCAGTTGCCCTTCCGGCTCTATCTGTCCGAGATCACCCGTATGGAACCATCCGTCAGCATCGATGGTCTGGCGTGTCAATTCAGGATCTTTGAAATATCCTTTCATCACATTCGGTCCCTTCACCAGTACCTCGTCGTCATCCGCTATCTTAACGGTCACTCCTCTCAGCACAGGTCCTACTGTTCCGAATTTGATCCCGTTTTTATCGAAGTTACTGACCGCAATAACCGGAGAAGTCTCAGTGAGGCCATATCCTTCGATGATATGAATACCGGCACAGGTAAACAAGCGACTCAACCGGGGCTGCAAAGCTGCTCCTCCCGAGACAATGATGCTGATCTTACCGCCCAGGGCAGAACGCCATTTTTCATAGACCAGTTTATTGTAAAACTTCCGTTTGAGCTCATACAACCATCCATTGGCGCCATCCAGTTCGTACCGGAGGGCCAGGTGATAGGCCCACCAGTATATCCAACGTTTTATTCCTTTCATTTTATGGCCTGTGGCGACCAGCCGGTCGTTGATCTTCTCCAGCAAACGCGGAACCGTAGTCAGGATTTGCGGATTAACCTCCACCATGTTATCAGTGATCGTCCCGATACTCTCTACATAATACACCGATATGCCAAGGTACTGGTACATATAATTCATCATCCGCTCATAGACATGGCAGAGCGGGAGGTAGCTGATAGCCCGGGCTTCTTCACCATAAGGGGGGATATAGGATACCCCGATAAAGTTGGAGATAAGGTTGGCATGAGTCAACATCACACCCTTCGGAAGACCGGTGGTTCCCGAAGTATAGATGAGGGTGGCAACATCGTTGGTGGTGATCGAGTTACGGATCTCATCAAGCCGATCCTTATCGGGAAAATTTTTCCCCATCCCGATCAGTTCACTCAGATGACGGGCATCTTCGGTATCTTTATAAGCAAAAACCCCTTTCAATCCGGGGATCTCAGGGAAAATATGTTTGATTTTCCGTAGTAATTCCTGGCCGGAGACAAAGACGTACTTTACCTCCGCATGATTCATGATATACTTGTAATCCGATTCGCTGATGGTAGGATAGATCGGGACATGAATGGCTCCCACTTGTTGAATCGCCATGTCCACGAAGTTCCATTCGGCACGGTTCGGACTGATCTGTGCAATCGTGTCACCCCGTTGTACCCCTAAGGCAAGAAAACCATAACTGATATTATCAACGATCTCCCGGTATTGCTGAATGTTGTATTTTACCCAATGTCCGTTATCTTTTGAAGCAAGAACATCGTCTTTGGGCCTGTACTTCTGTTCATAGTAAGGTAAGAGATCAAAAATTCTGGTGATTTCCATTGTCTGATAGAATTAGGAAAAAAACGAGTGAATGTACAAATTTCCTGAAACTACCAGACCGTGTTACAAGTTCTTATGGAAGACTCCTGAGTTAGCTTGTGCCGTAGGCATGATCACCATATCGTTGATGTTGACATGTGCGGGGAGGGTCGTCACATAATAAGCCACCTCGGCAATATCATCGGGTCCCAACGGTGTAAATCCCTTGTAGACATTATCCGATAATTCCTGGTTGCCTTTAAACCGGACCAGTGAGAACTCCGTCTCAGCAGCTCCGGGAGCTATCTGCGTTACTTTGATGCCATGTTTGACAAGGTCGATGCGGGTGCCTTTGGTAATGGCATCAACCGCATGTTTGGTGGCGCAGTAAACATTACCGTTGGCGTATACTTCCTTGCCGGCGATGGAACCGATGTTGATGATATGTCCGTGTCCCCGGGCCACCATGATCGGCGCCACAGCCCTGGTCATATATAACAACCCTTTCACGTTGGTATCGATCATCTGCTCCCAGTCTTCCAGCGAACCTTCCTGGATGGGACCCAGTCCTGCCGCCAGACCGGCATTGTTCACCAGCACGTCAATTTCTTTCCATTCTTCGGGAAGCGAAGTGATGGATTTTTCAACCTCCTCTGCTTTTCGTACATCAAAACAAAGAGTCAGCACCTTACCGGGAAGTTCCTTTTTCAAGGTCTCCAACCGGTCACAACGTCTGCCGGTGATAATGACATCGTATCCGTTTTCTGAGAATTTTTTTGCGATGGATTTTCCAAAACCGGAAGTAGCTCCGGTAATAAGAGCAATTCGTTTCATATTGTTTCAATCATTAATTTTTAATATCAATGTCCGGTTTTCTCCTCAATCCATTTTTTCGCATTCACGAAAGCCTCGATCCAGGGAGTGACCTCATCCTCACGTCCGGCAGGATAACAGGGCCATTGCCAGGGCTGCACAGAGTCTTCGAGATGGGGCATGATCGCCAGGTGACGGCCGTCGGCAGAAGCGATACAGGCCGCATCAAACATCGATCCGTTCGGATTGGCCGGATACAGTGAATAGGAGAACTTAGCCGGGATATGGTAGTTTTCTTCAGTATACGGGAAGTTAAATTTTCCCTCACCATGGGCAACCCAGATACCAAGCCGTGTACCCGCCAGCGTTCCCAGCATGACTGAATGGTTGGGCAGAATACTCACATTAACAAATGTACATTCGTATTTATGAGAATCATTCCATGACATTTTGGGATGAACCTGATGTTCCGGGCAGATGAGTCCGAGTTCAACCAAAAGCTGACATCCGTTGCAGACGCCCAGGCTCAGGGTATCCTCGCGGGCATAGAAGCGGCGGAGTGTTTCCCGTGCTTTTTCGTTAAACATAAAAGCCCCGGCCCATCCTTTGGCGGAGCCGAGTACGTCGGAGTTGGAGAACCCGCCGACGAAGGCAATGAAATTCACATCGTCGAGTGTTTCCCTCCCTGAAATGAGGTCGGTCATGTGAACGTCCTTCACATCAAATCCCGCCATGTACATTGCCCACGCCATATCGCGGTCACGGTTGACTCCTTTTTCGCGGATAATGGCTCCGCGGATGCCGGTTGGTTTCCGGCGATTCGGGTCGATACCGTATTGGCTGGCTTTCCCGGTAAATGTCTCGGGGAATCGGAATTTCAGGGGTGTGTTCTTATAGTTGTGAAAACGCTCCAGGGCCAGCTTTTCTCCGCATTGTTTCCGGTCAAGGAGATACGAGGTGCGGAACCAGGTGTCGCGAAGCGGATCTATTTCGAATGAAATGGAGGTCGCCTGTTGTTTGATGGCGATGGTACGTTTGCCGGTAACGGTGCCGATGAGCATGTGAGGCACGCCGGCTTCCCGGAGCATCATTCGGGTCTGGTCGGTGTCCTTCACCTGGATCACCACTGCCGGTGCTTCGCTAAAGAGAGCTTTGATCAGGTCATTCTCTCCAAGGACACTGATGTCGAGATCCATGCCGCAGTTTTCTTCGGAGAATGTCATTTCCAGGAGAGAAGTGATCAGTCCGCCGGCAGACACATCATGTCCGGCCAGCACCAAACCGGCTGAGATAAGCTCTTGTACGGCCGTAAAGGCTGCCTTGAAGTGAGCAGGGTCGGATGCGTCCGGCACCTCGTTGCCCAGTTGATTGATCACCTGCGCAAAGCTGCTTCCTCCCAAGTGGAACCCGTTGTTGGTAAAGGGGATATAAATAAGTTTTGTATTCTCTTCCTGAGCCAGGTTCGGGCTCACGATGCGTTTCACATCCGATACTTCAGCCACCGCCGAGATGATCACGGTACCGGGAGAGTACACCGACCCTCCATCGGGATACTTCTGGGTCATGGAAAGGGAATCCTTCCCGGTAGGGATGTTGATGCCAAGGGCGATAGCAAAGTTGCTGAGGGCTTTCACCGCTTCATAAAGCCGTGCATCTTCTCCGGCATTTTTACAGGGCCACATCCAGTTAGCGCTGAGCGATACACCCGGCAGGCCGTGAGTGAGGGGCGCCCACACCAGGTTGGTAAGGGCTTCGGCGATGGCCAGTCTCGATCCGGCGGAAGGGTTGATCAAACCGGCAGCGGGAGCATGTCCCAGCGATGTTGCGATACCTGTGGTCCCGGTATGATCGAGGGCGGTTGCACCCAGGTTATTCAACGGGAGCTGAACAACGCCACAGGTCTGTTGTTTGGCGATCAGCCCCGACACAGCCCGGTCCACCTTATTGGTGAGCCAATCCTTACAGGCAACCGCCTCCAGCTGAAGCACCGCTTCCAGGTATTCCTGTATCTTCGCTGATTCGTAATAGAACGAAGGATGATGTATCACCACGGTCGAGTCGTTCATGATCGTCTTGGGCGGTTTTCCGAAGAAATCTTCCACATTCAGATCAATGGAACGTGAATGATCGCGGCGATCTTCAAAGACCAGTTGGTGATCGCCGGTGGTCTGCCCTACCTCATACATGGGCGCCCTTTCCCGTTCGGCGATTTTTCGCAGCAGGTCAACATCATCATCGCGGATGACCAATCCCATCCGTTCCTGTGACTCATTGCTGACAATTTCTTTACTCGACAAGGTGGGGTCACCAATAGGAAGAGCATCAATGTTCACCGTTCCGCCCGTATTCTCTACCAGTTCGGAGATCGAGTTCAGGTGTCCGCCTGCGCCATGATCATGGATGGAGACGACCGGGTTGTGTTCCATCTCCGACATGGCCCGGATGGCGTTGAAAACCCTTTTCTGCATTTCGGGGTTAGACCGTTGAACGGCATTCAGTTCGATGGAATTCCCGTATTCGCCGGTAGCAACGGACGATACAGCGCCGCCTCCCATGCCGATCCGGTAGTTATCACCTCCCAGCACGACAATCTTCTCTCCCGGACCGGGTTCTTCTTTGAGGCTGTCTTCGTGCCGGGCGAATCCGATACCGCCGGCCTGCATGATGACTTTATCGTATCCGTAAACCTTGTCCTCACCGGCATATTCGAATGTCAGCACCGATCCGCAGATCAAGGGCTGCCCGAATTTATTACCGAAGTCACTGGCCCCGTTGGAGGCTTTGATCAGGATCTCTTCAGGATTTTTATACAGCCATCTCCGGGCGGGATAATGCTGTTCCCACGAACGTCCGCCGTCGATGCGGGGATAGGACGTCATGTACACGGCGGTCCCGGCCAGCGGGATGCTGCCTTTTCCGCCGGCCATGCGGTCACGAATCTCTCCGCCCGATCCGGTGGCCGCGCCGTTAAACGGCTCAACCGTGGTGGGGAAATTATGGGTTTCGGCTTTCAGAGAGATGACCGACGAGATGTCGCGTACCACGAAGAACGCAGGCAGGTCCTGACGTTCAGGGGCAAACTGTTCGATCCGGGGCCCTTCGACAAAAGCCACATTGTCTTTATAAGCAGAAACGAGTAAACCGGGGTGCTCCTTCGAAGTCTTTCTGATCAGGGAGAACAAGGATTCGGGCATCTCTTTCCCGTCAATGACGAAGGTGCCGTTGAAAATCTTGTGACGGCAATGTTCGGAGTTGACCTGGGAGAAACCGAAGACTTCACTATCGGTAAGTTCTCTGCCGATCTTTTCACTGAGTTTGACGAGGTATTGTATCTCTTCTTCACTAAGGGCTAAACCTTCCTGTTTGTTATATGCGTAGATATCGGTGATGCCGATGACAGGTTCCGGTTTTTTGTCAATTTGGAAAATGTCCTGTCCGAGGCCGTCATAAATATGCTGCAACATAGGATCATGATCCTTGAAGCCCGATTCGGCCTTTCTGAATTCCTCTATTCTCCGGATACCTTTTATCCCCATGTTCTGGGTTATCTCCACCGCGTTGGTGCTCCAGGGAGTGATCATCTCCCGGCGGGGGCCGACAAACCTTCCTTCCATCACCGGTGAGGAAAGGCATTCCGCTTCTCCGAAGAGCCAGGTTAATTTTTGCAGGTCGTCGGGAGCCGGTGTGGCCGCGGTCTCGACAGCAAACACGGTATTGTTTTTCCGGAAAAATGTTATCATAGCTGAAAGGTTTTTATCTCGTCCCATCTTCGCTTGCCCCTGTTTGGAAAAGCGTAAATGGTTAACAATCATTTAACTAACAAGCAACCGTTCTGCCCCGATGGCTGCCATGCAGCCCGAGCCTGCGGCCGTAATAGCTTGACGGTAGTGCGGATCCTGGACATCGCCAGCGGCAAAGACTCCTTCGACACTGGTTTTTGCCGTTCCGGGGACAGTAACGATATAACCTTGTTCATCCACTTCCAGTTGGCCTTTGACGAGTCCGGTATTCGGGTGATGACCAATAGCAATGAAGACTCCCCAGACAGGGATGTTGCGGGTTTCACCGGTACCGACATGACGCACCCTCACTCCCGTAACTCCGTCATCATCGCCTAAAATCTCTTCCACCACACTGCTCCATACCATCTCGATATTGGGAGTATTCAGCACCTTGTGCTGCATGGCTTTGGAAGCGCGGAGTTCATCACGACGGTGGATCATGTAAACTTTCTTGCATTGCTTTGCCAGATAGGTGGCTTCTTCAGCTGCGGTGTCGCCGCCTCCGACAATAACCACCTCTTTCCCGCGGAAGAAGAATCCATCGCAAGTAGCGCAAGCCGAAACTCCTTGTCCACGGTATTTTCGCTCCGATTCGAGACCGAGCCACCTGGCCGATGCGCCGGTAGCAATAATCAGCGTCTCGGCCAACAACACTTTTCCGTCATCGGCTTCCACGCGGAAAGGACGT
>Ga0209099_1001064_pt1 | contig 29732 bp, 29 predicted proteins | sample AD_JPNHW2_MetaG_FD_184430 | JGI IMG/M metagenome (GOLD analysis project Ga0209099, IMG submission 184430) | Active sludge microbial communities of municipal wastewater-treating anaerobic digesters from Japan - AD_JPNHW2_MetaG (SPAdes) (version 2) | ecosystem: Engineered > Bioreactor > Anaerobic... | reverse complement strand
TTTTCCATTTTGCTATTGGGAGCTGGCGCAACAACACTCCAGGTCTCCGGAAACCCGATCATGCGCGATGTCTCTCCGGAAGGAAAATATTCGAGCAACCTTTCGTTAGGACAGTCGGTCAAAGCGATCGGTTCCTCGTTGGGGTTTCTTTTACCTCCGCTCGTAGCCCAATCATTCGGGCTTGACTGGACCATCCTTTTCCCGGTTTATGCTTTGTTGATCCTGATCACACTGGTTTGGGTCTTTGTCACACCCATCGAAGAGCACCGCGACCCGGGATCTAAACCGGTTTCCCTTGGCGACTGCCTGAAACTCCTTGGAAACGGCTATGTTGCGTTGATGGTTTTCTCGATTTTCCTGTATGTAGGGGCTGAAGTTTCCATGAGTTCGGGAATACCCATACTCCTGAAAGAAAATTTCGGGATCGCCGATTTCGGATTGTTGGTCGCCTGGGCACTTTTTTTCCTGCCCATACTTGTAGGCCGTTTTGCCGGAGCGCTTATCCTTCGGATTGTGGAACCACGGAAGTTTCTGATTTCGACCGTCATTCTTTCCCTGGTGGGCATTTTACTGGTATTGACCGGCGGACCCGTTCTGGTCTTTACCGGAGTAGTTTTCACAGGACTGGGTTTTGCCAATATTTTTCCCTTGATCTTTTCCATCGCCGTGGATCGGATGCCTGAGCGTTCCAACGAACTGTCGGGACTGATGGTCACGGCCATCGTCGGAGGCGCCATCATTCCACCACTGATGGGGCTCACCGCCGATATGATCAATTTATCAACCGGATTCTTCATCCCCTTCCTTTGTATTCTTTTCGTGTTATGGGCTGCTCTCCGGAATATGAAACACATCTGACCCATGAAAAAAATCTCATTACTCTGTGTTTTCTCACTGATCTTCCTTTTGTTGGCTTCCTGTGATCGGAGCGATCATTTTATAACGGACACGGCTTACAGGAAAAAGGTAAAGGAAAAATTTCATCAGCAGAAAACGTTCGCGGCCAACCGGTCGGAACAACTTTTCAGCGTATTTGACCAGGATTTGACCCTCCGTGAGAAAGAGGCGCTGGAATTTCTCTATGCTTACATGTCGCTCAACGACCTGGCCGATTATGATGGTGCATTTTTCCTGAAAAATGTCAGAGCTTCCTTTGCTGCCCGTGATACCTTCCCGTGGGGCAAGAGTGTTCCTGAAGTGATTTTCCGCCATTTTGTGCTTCCAGTGAGAATCAACAATGAAAACCTCGATTCCTGCAGGTGGGTTTTCTTTGAGGAGTTGAAAGACCGGATCAAGGGATTACCTATGAAAGAAGCTGTTCTGGAGGTGAACCATTGGTGTCATGAAAAGGTGACATACCGCGGCACCGATGGTCGTACCAGTGCTCCCCTCGCTACCGTGATGACCGCTTTTGGCCGTTGCGGAGAGGAGAGCACCTTTACCACGGCTGCTTTGAGGTCTGTAGGTATTCCGGCCCGTCAGGTATACACTCCTCGCTGGGCTCATACAGATGATAACCATGCCTGGGTAGAGGTTTGGGTTAACGGTGAATGGCATTATATCGGAGCCTGTGAGCCTGAACCCGCCCTTGACATGGCTTGGTTCACTAATCATGCGCGAAGGGCCATGCTGGTCAACACAACTGTTTTTGGCGATTATCAAGGGCCGGAAGAGATTCTTGAAAAAGGTTCCTGCTTTACAAAGATCAATACTTTGCCAACCTATACCAAGACTAAAAAATTGACTGTTAAGGTTGTAGATCTTCAGTTGCGTCCTGTTGACAGTGCAAAGGTGGAGTTTCAGCTCTATAATTATGCAGAGTTCTACCCGCTCCACCGGGTCATTACCAAAAAAGACGGGTTGGCACAATTTACCACCGGGATGGGAGATCTCTTAGTATGGGCTGCCGGGAAAGACCGTTTCGGTTTTCAGAAAGTTAGTGTCCGGGGCAGCGATACGATCACCGTCATCCTGACTGAAACACCCTCCAATGTTAAAAACCTGGAACTCGACCTGACACCTCCTCCGGAGCAAACGACAAATGTTGTCGTTGCTGATTCCCAGAGAGCAATTAATGCGAAAAGATTGGCCTTTGAAGATCAGCTCAGGGCTTCCTATGAATCCACCTTCATTGATTCAGCCAAGACCTGGCGGGTAGCAGCCACCCTGAAGTTGAATTCCGATACTTTATGGCATTTTTTAAAGGCTTCACGGGGCAACTGGCGCGGGATCATCGATTTCCTGACAGGTGCTTCTCAGGTGAACAAAAAATGGATTTTCCCTTTACTGGCAAACGTTTCTGAAAAAGACCTGAGGGATGTCAACCCGGAGGTACTGGCTGATCAACTGGAACATTCGTTCATTTATCCTCCCCTGACTTCTGACGAACAGATCATCCGGTCCTGCGTGCTCAATCCCAGGGTTGACAACGAGTGGCTCAAACCTTATAAAGGGTATTTTCAGAAGCAACTGGCTCCTGCCCTGGTCGCAAAATTCCGCGACAACCCGTTACTCGTTGCCGGTTGGATCAGCGACCATATTAAGGTTAATCCGGTAGCCAATTATGGCCGTGCACCTTTGACCCCCACGGGTTCTTTCGAAATGAAAATCACCGATCCCCATTCAAGGGATATATTGCTTGTAGCCCTTTGCCGTAGCTTTGGTATCCCGGCACGTCTGGAGCCCGGGTCGCGCACTCCACAGTATTTTTTCAAGGATTCCTGGAAAGATTTTTTCCCTCCTGCACAATCCCCTGCCATGAATGAAAGAGGCCGGGTGATGCTGACAGTCGATCCGTTAAACGACAGAATACCAGGTTACTACACCCATTTCACGATTGAACACTTTACTGAGGGGTTTTACAGGTCGCTGGATTATGAGACCGATTCCCGTCTTCAGATCTTCCCCTGCGAATTGGATATAGCTCCCGGGAACTACCTTTTGGTTACCGGCAATCGTTTGAATGATGGCAAAGTATTGGCTTCTCTCATCTTTTTCCAGCTTGAACCGGGCAAAAGTCAGGAGGTCTCGGTTAGTTTGCGAAAACGTCCTGTTGATGCGCCCTCTTTGGGACAATTCGATCTGCCAGGGGGCATCGCACAGCTCATCGATGGCAACCCGTTGAAAATCAAAGGAAATAAAGGAACTATCGTGGCTTTTGCCGATCCCGGGAAAGAACCCACAAGGCACCTTTTAGCTGAATTGAAAACCCTCAAAGACCGTTTGAGTTCTTCGGGAATCAACCTGGTTTTTCTTTTACAAAGTCAGCAGCAGGTTCATGATTTTCAGCGAAAAAACGCAGCGGATTTGCCACAGCAAACCTTGTACGCCGTGGGAACTCCCGCGGGTTGTGAACTGTTGGCTCATGCAGCCGGTCACCCCGGGAAACACGAGTTCCCTGTGGTTTTGTACATCGATTCTGAGAAGGTGATCCGGTATTTTTCATCCGGTTACCGGATAGGTATCGGCGATGAGTTGGTTTCGTTAGTATTTTGAAATAATCACCCTGCCAAAGAAAAAAGCCACCCACGGCTAATGCTGTAAGTGGCTGATTTTCTTGTGACTCCGGAGGGAGTCAAACCCCCAACCTTCTGATCCGTAGTCAGATGCTCTATTCAGTTGAGCTACGGAGCCATTTTTATTTACGAATTACGAATTGAAATAGTTTGTCGTTCGTGTTTCGTTTCGCGGGTGCAAAGATAATACTTTTTAAAAATAAATTGTAAATTTGCACCCTTGTTTTTCAATTTACCGTTTACTCGGGTCTTTTATACGAAACGAATGATAACTGTCGGAACACAGAAATTAACACCTGACGACTTTTTCCGAATTCTTTTCCTTGGTGAAAAGATCGAGCTCGATGTCAATGCCATTCAAAAAGTTACTGCTACCTATGATTTCCTCATGGAATTCGCTAAAGGGAAAGTTATCTACGGGATCAATACGGGTCTTGGCCCGATGGCTCAATACAAAATCAATAACAACAACGAACTTCAGTTACAATATAACCTGATCAGGAGCCACTCTTCCGGTTGCGGTGACCCGCTCCCTGAAATCTATGCCCGAGCCACTATGCTGGCCCGGCTGAATACTCTGATGCAGGCAAAATCGGGCGTTCACCCAGAAGTGGTCTTGCTGATCAAAGAACTGATTAACAGAAACATAAATCCCTATATACCTGAACACGGCGGCGTAGGGGCCAGCGGTGACCTGGTCCAGTTAGCCCACCTCGCCCTTAACCTGATCGGGGAAGGAGAAGTGTGGTACAAAGGAGTGCTGAGACCTGCAGAAGAAGTCTTCAAAAATGAGAACCTGAACCCCATCGGAATGCACATCCGCGAAGGGCTCTCCCTGATCAACGGTACCTCCGCCATGACCGGGATCGGAATGATCAACCTGGTCCATGCGAAGAACCTCTTCGACTGGGCCGTCCTGGCATCCTCCATGATCAACGAAATCGTTGAATCTTACGATGACCATTTTTCTGAAGGACTGAACAAAGTCAAACTCCATAACGGGCAACGACAGGTTGCCTCCATGATGCGATCAATCCTGAATGACAGCCAACTGATCCGCCGCCGTGCCGAACACCTGTACAACGGCAAAACAGAACAGGTTGAAATATTTAAACATAAAGTTCAGGAATATTACTCCCTCCGCTGTGTGCCCCAAGTGCTCGGACCGGTGCTTGAAACCATCATTAACGCAGAAAAAGTACTGATCAATGAGGTCAACTCCGCAAGCGACAACCCCATCATCGATGTCGAAGCGAAAAACGTTTACCACGGGGGTAACTTCCATGGGGATTATGTAGCGCTTGAGATGGACAAACTCAAAATAGCCATTACCAAACTGTCAATGCTGGCCGAACGACAACTCAACTACCTGTTGAACGACAAACTGAACGAAAAACTCCCGCCTTTTGTCAACCTGGGTAAACTGGGACTGAACCTGGGAATGCAAGGAGTACAGTTCACCGCCGTATCCACTGTGGCTGAAAACCAGTCGTACTCTTTCCCGATGTATGTTCACAGCATCACCAACAACAACGACAACCAGGATATCGTGAGCATGGGTACGAATGCTGCCCTGATGACCAAAAGGGTGATCGACAACACCTACCATGTCATGTCCATCCACATGATCACCATCCTGCAGGCCATCGACTTCCTGAAATTCCAAGATCGCCTCTCCTCCTACTCGAGAAAGAAATTTGAAGACCTTCGTACCATCGTCCCAAAGTTCACGGAAGATACGACCAAATACAAGGCTATCCGGGAAATCGGTAACTATATTCTGGAAAATAAACCAAAATTCCCCCTTATCGATTAGTGATGAACACTGACAATTCCAGCGGACAAGTGCAATATGCACTGGTGACAGGCGGTTCCAGGGGAATCGGGAGGGCTGTCTGCATTCGGCTTTCGCAAATGGGCTATGCTGTCCTGATCAATTACAAAAGCAATCAAGAGGAAGCAGAAGCAACCCTGCACAAGATCCATGAAATGAACGGTCAGGGGGAACTCCTGCAATTCGATGTTTCGAACCAGGAAGCGGTGGAACGTGCACTGGAATCATGGCAGTCCACCCATCCCGGTCAATACATCCGCGTATTGGTCAACAACGCCGGAATCCGCCGCGATGCACTGGTGATGTGGATGAAAAATGAGGAATGGCATGATGTGCTTAACACCAACCTTCACTCTTTCCTTTATATTACAAGGTTTCTGATCAAAGAGATGCTAATCAGAAAGATGGGACGCATCATCAACGTGGTTTCACTCTCCGGTATCAAAGGATTACCCGGTCAGGCCAACTACTCTGCCGCCAAAGCCGGCTTGATCGGGGCCACGAAAGCCCTCGCGCAGGAAGTAGCTAAAAAAAATGTGACGGTCAACGCGGTGGCACCGGGGTTTATTCAAACCGACATGACCAAAGAGCTGGACGAAGCACAACTGAAAGGGATGATCCCCATGGGCAGATTTGGAAAACCCGAAGAAGTTGCTGAAGCCGTAGCCTTTTTAGCTTCCGAAAAAGCATCTTACGTTACGGGAACTGTCATCAATGTGAACGGAGGGCTGTACACATAACACGGCATGAAGAGGGAGCGATTATCAGCAATGGTTGTGAAATTTTCTTAGGGTGAACGGTTGATGAAGAGAGTCGTCATCACAGGAATGGGAATATACTCGGCGATCGGTAAAAACCTCGCTGAAGTTAAAGAATCATTGTACCAAGGCAAATCGGGCATTATTCTGGACCCGGCACGCAAGGAGATGGGATTCCGGTCGGCCCTGACCGGGATGGTGGAACGCCCTCACCTGAAAGGTGTTCTTGACCGCCGGATGCGTGTCGGCCTACCTGTCCAGGGCGAATATGCCTATGTGGCGACCCTTGAAGCACTGCAAACTGCAGGCATCGATCAGCTTTTCCTTGATAAACATGAAGTGGGCATCCTTTATGGAAACGACAGTTCTGCCGTACCAGTGGTAGAATCGGTCGATATCCTCCGCAATAAAAAGGATACCATGATGATCGGATCGGGTTACATTTTCCAGTCGATGAATTCGACTGTATCGATGAATCTTTCTGTCATCTTTCGTTTGAAAGGCGTCAATTTTACCATTTCCGGAGCCTGTGCAAGTGGTTCCCATGCCTTAGGGGTCGGTTATATGATGATCAGGCAGGGTTTACAGGACATCATTATTTGCGGTGGCGCACAGGAGATCAACGCTGAATCTACTGCCAGCTTTGATGCCCTTAATGCTTTCTCGACACGGGAAGCAGAACCGGCTAAAGCCTCCAGACCCTTTGACCGCGACCGCGACGGGCTCGTTCCCAGCGGCGGAGCAGCCTCCGTGATCCTTGAAAGTTATGAATCGGCCATGAAACGTGGCGCTCCCATCCTCGGTGAGTTGATAGGATATGGTTTTTCATCCAACGGAGAACATATTTCATTACCCAACGTGGAGGGTCCTGTCAGGGCCATGCAAAATGCACTGGCAGATGCCGGGATTCGGCCGGAATCCATCGATTACATTAATGCCCATGCCACTTCCACTCCCGCAGGCGACAGCAATGAAGCCCGATCGATCGATACCGTTTTTGGTTCCTGCAAACCACTGGTAAGCAGTACCAAATCGATGACGGGTCATGAAATGTGGATGGGTGGCGCCAGCGAAGTGATATACTCCACCCTGATGATGAACCACTCTTTTATCGCTCCCAACATCAATCTCGAAAATACCGACGAACACACCTCCCTGCTGAATATAGCCACCCGAACCGAACACCGCGAGATCCGTTCCTTCCTCTCCAACTCCTTCGGATTCGGGGGAACCAACTCCTCGCTGATCGTCCGCAAAGCATAACTGTTCTCCGGATAAAAAAAAAGATTACTTTTGCATCTGTTAACCAAATGACGATGCAAAACGAAGCCATCATTGCTAAAATCAATCAGCTATTAATCGACGAGATCGAAATTGAAGAAAATCAGATTAATCCGTCGGCCAACCTGAAAAAAGACCTTGGTATCGACAGCCTTGATTTTGTGGATCTCTTCGTGATCATTGACAACAACTTCGGGTTTAAAATGAAAGCAGAGGAGATGGCCGATGTCAAAACCCTGCAGGATTTTTATACTTATGTCATTCATCGCATCAATCCAATCCAGCCATAATGCCATCATGGGAAGGAAAAACCCGGGGAGGGGTGCTGGGATATAAAATATTCGTCTGGACACTGAAATACCCGGGCATCACTTTTGCCTATTTTCTCCTCCGTTTCGTGGTACTCTATTTTATCTTTACCTCCGGAAAAGCTTTTTCGGCCATCTATGGGTACTTCCGCTCCATCCAACATTACAACCCGGTCAAATCGCTGGTTTCAGTTTTTCGAAACTATTACATCTTCGGACAAATCCTGCTTGATAAGATTGCCCTTATGGCCGGTTTCCAGGCAAAATTCAGCTTTGACTTTGAAGGGGAAGAACATTTACGGAAAATGCAGGACGGGGGACTGTTGATCAGCGCTCACATCGGAAACTGGGAAATCGCCGGTCAGTTGCTCAACAGGCTGAATAAAAGGGTTAACATCATCCTCTTCGATGCCGAACACCGGCAAATCAAAGGATACCTTGAGGAGGTGATGACCAACCGGAACATTCATTTTATCGTGATCCGTGACGATTATACCCATCTCATGGAAATCAGGAAGGCTTTTGAAAACAAGGAGATCGTCGCCATGCACGGGGATCGCTTTTTAGAAGGCAATCCTACTGTATCCTTGCCATTGATGGGGAAATCTGCCTTGTTTCCTTTAGGACCGGTGAATTTGGCATCCCGTTTCAATGTTCCTGTTTCCTACGTCTTTGCCGTTAAAGAGACCAGCAGGCACTACCATTTCTACGCTACTCCTCTCGCCTTCATACCCTGCTCTCGTAACCTTCAACGACGGACTGCAATCCTTTCGGAAGCAATGCGCCAATATGTGAGTAAAGTGGAAGAGATGCTTCAACGGTATCCGCTTCAATGGTTCAATTATTACGATTTCTGGAACCTTTCCGGAAAAGCAATGCAAACACGATAAAATGGATTTACAAGGTAAGAAATTGTTGTTAATCTCTGCCAACCGGTATGTAAATCCCTACCCGGTTTATCCGCTGGGGCTTTCCTATCTGACAACTTATCTCCGCGAAAGGATCCCTTCTCTGGAAATCCGGATTTTCGATTTCAACCTTGATTCGCCGGAAGATTTCACCAAAGAGCTGCTGTCCTTTAAACCCGATTACACAGCTCTCTCTCTGCGCAATATCGATGATGTCAACTTTTACAGCAAAGAGAGTTTCATCAATGGTTACTATGCCATCATCGCGTTGATACGCGAAACCCTTTCCGTTCCGCTTATCATTGGCGGTTCAGGTTTCTCCATCTATCCCCGGGAATTGTTCTCCCTGTTCAAACCCGATTTCGGTATCCAGGGTGAAGGGGAAGAGAGCCTTTTCCGGCTGTTAGTCAGCCTGGACCAGGGAAAACCGGATTACACAATTGAAGGACTCATCTATGCTTCCGATGATAAAATCATCACCAATCCGAGAAAACATTTCATTCACAAACCCTCACTGGAGCTTGATCAGAAACTGATCCCCTTTTACTGGGATAAAGCCGGAATGGTGAATATCCAAACCAAAAGAGGATGCCCGTACAACTGTATTTATTGCACCTACCCCTTGATTGAAGGGCATAAGGTGCGCAATCTCGACATCGACAAGATTATCCATACGCTGACCGTTCTCTATTATAACCACCAGGTGGACTACCTTTTTTTCACCGATTCGGTTTTTAACATCGATAACCAATACAATCAGGAGCTGGCGATCAAAATGATCGATGCTAAACTGCCCATCCATTGGGGCGCCTATTTTTCACCACACAACCTCACGTTAGATGAACTGGATCTCTATGCAAGAGCCGGACTGACCCACATTGAATTTGGCACGGAATCCTTATCAGACAGCACCCTGAAACACTACAGTAAACATTTTACTGTTGAGGATGTGGTGAGGGTTTCCAATCTCTGCAACCAGGTAAAGATTTATTTCTGCCACTTCATGATCATTGGTGGATACGGGGAAAGTGAAGCCACTGTGAATGAGAGTTTTGAAAACTCAAAACGGATTGAGAACACCGTCTTTTTTCCCTATATCGGGATGAGGATCTACCCGGGTACCGGACTTCAGCAACAGGCTATCAGGGAAGGGATCATTGATGCTGACGATCAGCTTTTGGAGCCCGTTTACTATATTGCCCCCGATATTCGTTACGATACCCTGAAGGAGCGGGCTCAACAAACCGGCCGCCGTTGGGTCTTCCCCAATGAGGATGTAGCCACGATCATGAATAAAATGCGGAAAAGAAAACGAAAAGGCTCTTTATGGCATCATTTGAAAAAGTAAATATACCGCAGAAACCCCCGATGGTGATGGTCGATCGGTTGGTATCAATCGAAGGCAAAACCACCATTACAGCTTTCAGGATCAGCCCGGATAACATTTTTGTCGAAAAAGGTTTGTTCCGGGAACCTGGCCTTATAGAGAACATGGCACAGACGGCTGCAGCCGGTGTGGGGGCGCACTCCCAAAGTGACAATGCACCTCCTCCGGAAGGCTTCATCGGAGGGATCAGGAATCTGAAAATAGAGGCCTTTCCTGCCATCGGTGATGAGATCGTAACGCGTGTGACAGTGATGCACGAAATTTTTGATGCGACCGTTGTCTTGGGCGAGGTATTCCTGAATGAACAGCGCATCGCCTCCTGTGAATTGAAGATCTTTTTAATACCTCAGAAACCATGAATCAGACCAGGGAAGAAAAGAATCCGGATGAAACCGGTCAGGAAGGACAGCTCTATCACTACAACAAAGAGATGTTCTACTCTTTTGATAAAAAAAGTGGTTTTTCAAAGAGGATCACCTACCAGAATCCAGAGACACAGATCCTCATCAAACAAGGATGGGATGAAGTAGCAGAACGGCTTTCCATGACCCGGCTCCTGGTCACTTCCGGAAAGAGAAGTCCCATTGCCTGGTACATGGAAAAACATCTGATGGAGATCCCAATGCTGGCTGAATACATGGAGATCAGTTCGTGGCGGGTCAGATGGCACCTTACCCCTTTTGGCTTTAAGCGGATGAAACGCTCGCTACGTGAGCGTTATGCATCCGTTTTCGGCATTTCTGCCGAAACGCTTGAACATCCTGATTTTACGAATACAATAACAGAAACTCATGATAAAACTGGATTATGAACACCGTCAGGCAGGACATTGTGAAAGCGGTGTAACCTCGAATTTGTTGCACTATCACGGTTACGAGATCAGTGAGCCGATGGCTTTCGGGATCGGGGCAGGTCTGTTTTTCAGCTATCTCCCCTTTTTAAAGATGCAACATGCTCCGACGACCTCTTTCAGGGTATGGCCGGGAATGGTCTTTGAAAGGGCTACCAAAATGTTGGGTGTTAAAACCGTGGTCCTTCGTTTTCGAAAACCGGAGGATTCTATGAAGAAACTGAACGAAATCCTGGATCAAAAAATACCCGTAGGACTTCAGGTTGGCACTTACAACCTTACCTTCTTCCCTCCTGAATACCGCATGCACTACAACATGCACAACATGGTGGTTTATGGTTATGACGACAAGATCTATTTTGTCAGTGATACCCTGATGGACCGGTTGGTGACGATAACTTATGATGACCTCCTGCGGGTAAGGTACGCCAAAGGCGTCTTCGCACCGATGGGCAGGATGTATTATCCAACCTATGTTCCGAAGGATATCGATCTGAAACCGGCCATCATCAGTGGCATTCGGAAAACTGCCAACAACATGACCGGCGTCCCTTTCCCGCTGATCGGTACCAAAGGGATACGGTTTTTATCACGGAGAATGCGAAAATGGGAACGCAAACTGGGCCCGGAAAAAGCTGCCTATTATTTGGGCCAGGTGTTACGCATGTTGGAAGAGGTCGGCACCGCAGGAGCCGGTTTCCGTTTCATTTACGGAGCATTCCTGGAAGAGGCAGGCGGAATCCTGAAACAGGAATGGCTCAGGGAAATGGCGATCGAGATGGGCGAAACCGCCAACAAATGGCGTGAGTTTTCCTATTACGGATCAAGAAACTGTAAAAAAAGAGGGAAAGCAGACCAGTCGTACGACTTTTTAGCCGATATGTTACTTGACTGTGCCGACCGGGAAGAGAAGATTTTCAGGAAATTAGCCAAAATCAAATAAAATTTCTATTTTCGCACACTTACACAGACCAACTCAAATCTCATAGTCATGTGTGACAATTCCAACCCGGTTTACAAAGATCCCCGCCATGGCCAATCGCGCGAACTGATTTATTCGTACGATAAGGACGGAAATTTCGAAAAAACAGTCGGTTTTCACGGAGAAACCGACCGGGTGATCCTTCAACAGGCATGGGATCATTTTCATGAAAGAATACAACTGGCAAAAGACCAGGTCCTGGCAGGAAAGGTGAGCCCTGTGGTTTATTACATGGAAAAAAACCTGTTGGATCCGCTCTCTCTCTCCATGCTTTCAGGCATCTCCCTGTGGAGGGTCAAACGTCATTTCAAACCTTTTATCTTTAACCGATTGAGGGAAAAAACATTGCTCAAATATACCGCTACCTTCAACATCTCGCTGGATCAGTTGAAAAAGGTCGAATAATCTAAATCCAACTCAATGAATTCCGTAAATACCGTCCTCAATTTTACCCATCATCAGGCAGGTCATTGTGAAAGTGGCGCTACATCCAATCTTTTTGGTTTTTATGGTCATGAACTATCCGAACCCATGGCTTTTGGTATTGGTAACGGACTTTATTTCAGCTATATACCATTTCTTAAAGTGCAATATGCTCCCATGATCTCTTTCCGGAACCTGCCTAACGTTGTTTTTAAAAGGTCAGCCGGTTATCTGGGTGTCGACGCCACCGTGATTAAAAAATTCAAAGACCCCGATGCTGCCATGCTGGCGCTCGATCGTAATCTGGAGAAAGGTATCCCGACAGGGATGCAGGTCGGTTGTTTTAACCTCACTTTTTTCCCTCCGGAATACAGGATGCACTACAACATGCATAACATCGTATGCTTCGGAAAAGAGGGGGACAACTACCTGATCAGCGACACGGTCATGGAGACCCCGCAACACCTCTCTTATGAAGACCTGAAACGGGTTCGCTATGCCAAAGGTCCATTTGCACCCAATGGCAAAATGTACTGGATCAACAGCATCCCACAGACGCTTGACCTGAAATCAGCCATCCGTAAAGGAATTAAAAAAACTGTTTACGAAATGACTGGTATTCCTTTCCCTTTGGTCGGTGTGAAAGGTTTGCGTTTTATGGCCCGCGACCTGAAAAAATGGCCAAAAAAACATGGAAATGAAAAAGCCTCTTTCTACCTGGGACAAATCCTCAGGATGAATGAGGACTTTGGTACCGGTGGCGCCGGATTCCGCTTTATCTACGGAGCTTTTCTCAAGGAATCCGGAACTTTCCTGCACAATGACGAGCTACTGGAAGCCTCCGATTTGATGGGAAAAACCGCGAACCAATGGAGGGCTTTTACTTATGTTGGCGCCCGGAACTGCCGTAACCGCTCCAAACCTGAAGAAGACTATGGAATGCTGGGCGAACAACTGCTTGAAATCGCTGATATGGAAGAGAAAGTGTACCAAAAGATAGCTAAAATAAAACTTTAAATGACTGTTGTTCCAATTATAGAGATCAGGGAGTTAACAAAATATTACAAAGGCAATGACGAGCCCGCCATCAAGGCTTTGTCACTCGATATTTTCCCGGGAGAGATCTTTGGTTTACTTGGACCCAATGGAGCAGGAAAAACCACCACCATTTCGATCCTTTGCGGTCTCTTTCCCCCTACCCGGGGTTCGGTGCTGATCGACGGTATGGACATTCGTCATGATCTGGATAAAATCAAACATGTTATCGGCGTTGTTCCACAGGATCTGGCCCTGTACCCTACCCTTACAGCCCTTGAAAACCTGACCTTTTTCGGGAATATGTACGGGATGAAAGGAACCGTGTTGAAAGAAAGGATTCAGGAATGTCTGAAAGAATTTGGCCTGGAAAAGGTGGCCCGCAAACAGATCAACACCTATTCCGGGGGAATGAAACGGAGGGTCAATCTGATCGCAGGGCTCCTGCACCGGCCAAAGGTCCTTTTCCTGGACGAGCCGACAGTAGGCATCGATGTGCAGTCGAGGATCTTCATCCTCGATTATCTCCAGGCCATAAACAAAACCGGGACAACCATCATCTACACTTCCCATTACATGGAAGAGGCAGAGAACCTTTGTACCCGCGTGGCCATTGTCGATCGCGGCAGCATCATTGCCCTTGGAAAACCGGGCGAATTGTTAAAAGAACGCCCGGAATTGACCAACCTTGAAAATATTTTCCTTCACCTGACCGGCAGAACCCTTCGTGACTAATTGGAAATCAATCACAAACTACACTGATGTTTAAATTTTTCTCCGGATTCAGAAAAGAAGCGCGCATCCTCCTCCGTGATAAAGCAGGACTCACCATCCTATTTATCATGCCGATGGTGCTGATCATCATCATGTCGTTGTTGCAGGAATTCGGTTACAGCTCTGTCACCCGCGAATCGAGTATAAAAGTCCTGTTTCTCGACAAGGATCAGGATACCTTAGGACTGAAAATCGGCAAAGGGCTCCGGGAATCCAATTTCTTTGTGGTGGTCGATTCTCTTGACGGGAAACCCTTGACTGAAGCAATCATTGAGGAAGCTGTTAAAAAAGGCGATTACCTCATCGGTATCGTGATCCCTGAAAAGGTAACTCAAACTATCAGAACCAATGTAAAAATTCAGGTGACCAAGACCTTGGCTGGTTTTGGTCTGTACAATCCCATCCTTATCAACAGCCTGCCGGAACAAAAGGCCGACACTGTGACGGTTTTCTTCGATCCGACGGTTAAAAAGACCTTTAAAAATGCCATCGTGAGCGCTGTTAAAGAGTTCAATTATAAAATTGAGACCGAGATGGTCTTTAAGACTTTCAATCAGGAGATGGCCCTGGTCTTTCCAAATTACCAGCCCCCTCCTCAGGATTACCAGGACATGGTTGTTTTTAAAGAGTTGTTTCCCACTTACAAAGAAAAGGAAGAGATTCCCAACTCTGCCCAACACAACGTTCCCTCCTGGGCTGTTTTCGCCATGTTTTTCATCATCATTCCCTTTACCAGCAGCATGATGATCGAACGCGAAGAGGGAAGCCTGCTGAGGCTCCAATGCATGCCGGTCTCTTTCATGAACCTCTTACTTTCAAAGGTTTTCGTTTACATGATCGTATGTTTCGTCCAGACCATCCTGATGATGATCACCGGCCTGTACCTGCTTCCATTGTTTAATGCAGTCCCGCTCGAGTTAGGTCACCAGATTGGTGCGTTAATCGTTGTGACGATTGTCATAGCATTGGCCGCCTTAGGCTTTGGACTTATGGTCGGAACAGTTGCCACAACCCATCAGCAGGCAGCCTCTTTTGGTGCTGTTTCGATCATCATCATGGCAGCGCTTGGCGGATTGTTCGTCCCCATGTACCTCATGTCAGATGCCATGAAAGGTGTAGCCGGGTTAAGCCCGCTCAACTGGGCACTCACTGCTTATTATACCATTTTCCTGAGAGGAGGAGGATTGTTGGAGGTCTTCCCGTCTATTTACAAACTTATATTGTTCTTCGCTATTTCGTTGATCATTACCTTCACCTACCGGACACTTAAAAATCCCTTGAACAAATAGGAATGGAACTTATTGATCATAAAGAAATTCTGATCAGGTTTTCAGAGGTCGATTCCATGCGCATCGTATGGCATGGAAACTACCTGAAGTATTTCGAGGATGGCAGAGAATCCTTCGGGGTTCGTTACAACCTGGGATACCTCGATGTTTACAAGCACAACGTGATGATTCCGATTGTCAAAGTGAGTTGTGATTTCAAGCGCCCGCTCTCCATTGGCGACACGGCTGTAGTCGAAACACGCTACGTCCCTTCAGAAGCCGCGAAAATTGTTTTTAATTACACCATTTATCGCAAATCAGATATGGAGGTGATGGCAACCGGCAACACCGTGCAGGTTTTTCTGACTCCTCAGGGCGATCTGCTGTTGACCTCGCCGGAATTTTATACCGGATGGAAAAAAAGATGGAATCTCCTTTAACCCCTGACTGATGCGACCTGTCTATACCATTGCCGATAATATCATTACCTCCCTGGGATTTACCACCGGTGAAAACCTGGCTTCGATTGAAAATGGCTGCACGGGATTGAAAAAAGTCATCGACCCTCTCCTGTACCCGGAACCGGTCATCCTGAGCCGCGTCGATCAGATTAAATTAAATGTTTTATTTGAGGAGTTGCTGGCAAAATACGACAAAAAGACACCTGCCGCTTTTTATACCCGGCTTGAAAAAATGTTCCTACTCTCCGTCGCTGACGTTTTATATCAGTCGAAAGCAGATCCGCGCGACAAACGAATGATTTTGGTGATTTCAAGCACCAAAGGGAATATCGACCTGCTGGAGGATAGATTTAAAGCTACATTCAACCACCGAAGGCTCTATTTATGGGAGATGGCACGGATTGTGGCTTCTTTCTTTGAATTCAAAAACCCCCCGGTCATTATTTCCAATGCATGTATTTCAGGGTTGGTGGCCATTATCACCGCCGCAAGGATGATTGGCAACGGCCGGTTCGACCAGGCCATCGTGGCAGGAGGCGATATTGCATCGGAATTTGTTATCTCCGGCTTCCAATCTTTTCAGGCACTCAGTCCGGTGAATTGCCGGCCGTTCGATCGCGATCGCAAAGGGTTATCCTTAGGCGAAGGCAGCGGAGCGCTCCTGCTTACCAGTAGCCCTGACGACACAGCCCATCAGCCTGTACTATTTTCCGGAGGATCGGTGACAAACGATGCCAACCATATTTCAGGTCCATCCCGAACCGGTGAAGAGCTGGCCTTAGCGATCAGCCGTGCCATGACCAGTGCTGGAATCTCACCTACGGAGGTTGATTATATCTCTGCGCATGGTACTGCGACCCTCTACAACGACGAAATGGAATCTAAAGCACTTGATATCAATGTCTTGAATAAAGTTCCCGTGAACAGTTACAAAGGCTACTGGGGCCATACCCTGGGCGCTGCAGGAGTCATTGAATCGGTTAGCTCCATTGCCTCACTGCGCAACGACAGGTTGTACCGGTCAGAAGGGTACGAAAATCCGGGAATATCGGTACCACTCAACGTATTAAGGTATCATGAATCGAAAAAACTGACTACCTGCCTTAAGACCGCCTCTGGTTTCGGAGGATGCAATGCCGCCATCGTTTTCCAGAAAAGTTAATATGAACCTGCATATCACTTCTTATTGCCAAATCCATGACAAGAAGGTCGTCGTCAACGACCGGTTTATCTTTTATATGGAAAATTTTCTTAATTTTGCAGACTTTTTAAAAGCAGTCTATAAACAGGAAGCGATCAGTTATCCGAAGTTTTTCAAGATGGACAGTCTGAGTAAACTTGGATTCCTGGCTACAGAACTGGTTTTAAGGGAGAAGCCCATCGGAAGATACTGCAGCGAAGAAGTAGGTATAGTATTGAGTAATGCGAGTGCCAGTCTTGATACCGATATCATTCATAATGATTCAGTTAAAGACAAGTCTCATTACTTCCCCAGTCCTTCGGTATTTGTGTACACGCTGCCCAATATTGTGATTGGCGAAATCTGCATCAAAAACAAGATCAAGGGCGAAAATGCCTTTCTTGTCAGTGAGTTTTTTGACGGGACCCTTTTTGAGAACTATGTTCAAAACCTGTTTATTAATGAAGGTACTGCGGCATGTATCTGCGGGTGGGTTGAACTGCTTGGGAACAATTACAATGCGCTCTCGATGTTGATCGAAAGAGAAGAAAATATGGAAAAAACGGGAAACCAGCCACCCTGGAATCTTCCCTTTACAGCGGAAAACCTGAATCAATTAATCATACGTAACTGACCTGAATAACCATGGAAGAATTAATCGAAAAGCTGAAAAAAGAAGTCATTGAACAACTTAACCTCGAAGAAATATCTCCCGATGATATCAATCCGGATTCACCCTTATTTGGTGAAGGTTTGGGGCTGGACTCCATCGATGCGCTGGAATTGATCGTTTTATTGGAGAAAAACTACGGGATCAAAATTGAAGACCCCAAGGACGGCAAGAAGATCTTCTATTCCATCCGTACCATGGCTGAATACATTACGGAACATAAAAAGTAGATCGGGATGGCCCGACGGATATTCATCACCGGATCAGGAATCATTTCATGCCTCGGCGCCAATCTTCAGGAAAACCTTAGCGCACTCATGGCTTCCCGGCGGGGTACCGGAAGGATTCGGCACATTGACACCCTGTTGAAAGATGAATTAGTAGTCGGTGAGGTTCCTTATAATCTTGAAGAACTGTTTACACTGGCCGGGATCGCACCGGCAGAGGGTTTCTCCAGGAACGCCCTGCTGGGTATCATTGCAGCACGTGAAGCTGCCGGAAACGGAGGCCTTTCAGATCACAAGGAGTTGAGGACGGGTCTGATTTCAGCCACGACAGTGGGAGGTATGGATCAATGTGAGCTATATTACCACGATTTCCTCCACAATGATACCCGCAATGGTTACATCGATGCCTATGACTGTGCCGACAGTACGGAGAAAATCGCCGAAGCGCTGAGCATTGACGGGTTTATTACCACCCTTAGTACGGCTTGTTCCTCTGCTGCCAATGCCTTGATGCTGGGAGCCCGGATGATCCGTTCAGGGAGGCTTGACCGGGTACTGGCCGGAGGCTGTGAATCGCTCACTAAATTCCATCTCAACGGGTTTAACGCGCTGAAAATTCTTGATAAAGAACCTTGTAAACCCTTTGATCGGAACAGGGCCGGAATCAACCTGGGAGAAGGAGCCGCTTACCTTGTCCTCGAGTCGGAAGAAACCCTGCGCATCACCGGCAACCAACCGCTTTGTGAATTGGCAGGTTGGGGCAACGCCTGCGAAGCGTTCCATCAGACAGCCTCCTCACCCGACGGGACCGGCGCTTACCTCGCCATGGAAAAAGCATTGAAAATGAGCGGACTCGAACCCTCTCAAATTGATTATATCAACGCTCACGGAACCGGTACCGACAACAATGATCTTTCCGAAGGTAAAGCTATCGAACGGTTGTTCGGAGAAAAAATCCCTTACGTCAGCTCTACCAAACCTTTTACCGGGCATACCACCAGTGCTGCCGGTTCAACAGAAGCCATTCTCTCTGTATTTTGCCTTCAACACCAGGTCATCTGGCCCAACCTCCATTTCAACATCCCCATGGAAGAACTGCACTTCACGCCGGTCAAAAGTCTGATTACCAACCGACCAGTCAATACTGTGATGTCCAACTCCTTTGGATTCGGCGGCAATGATACCTCACTCATCTTTAAAAAAATACTACCGGGCAAGGAATAAAGGGTTAAATAATGCATATTTATCTGAATATAAAAGTATTACAATTTTAATCTCATAATAATAACCGATTTTGGCATTTATCAACGGTATCGGAATGATCTCTCCGCAGAAAACCCTGGAACGAGGTGTTTTTCTTGAGGAGGTGATGGCGTATAATGCAGATTATCTTCACTGCATCGAACCTGTTTACCGGAACTTTATTGACCCGATTCAGGCACGCAGGATGAGCCGGCTGATCAAGATGGGAATCGCTGCAGCCAAAATCAGTCTGACTGACGCCGGCATTGCCATGCCGGATGCCATCATTACCGGAACCGGACTGGGGAGTGTTGAAGACACCGAGAAAATTTTAGGCGAGATCACCAAAGAAGAACGATTCCTCAACCCTACCCCGTTTATCCAATCGACTTACAACACCATCAGTTCCCAAATCGCGATCCAACTCAAATGTCATAACTACAATTCGACCTATGTCCACCGTACCTTTTCCTTTGAGAGCGGACTCCTGGATGCCTTGCTCCAGATAGAAGAAGGAACAGCCAACAATATCCTGGCCGGAGGCATTGACGAGATGACCCTGAATCATTTGCAGATCACCCGCCGGATCGGGCTTTGGAAAACAGTTCCGGTCAGTAACCTCGGCTTACTTCACCTCCGTACGCCCGGCGCTTTGGCCGGTGAAGGTGCAACCTTTATCACCCTTGGGAAAAACCCGCAAAGCAACACTTATGCCAGACTGACCGGCGTGGAAACCTTTTTTAACCTCAACAACTCCTTCGATCCCGGATCGAAACTGCTTGCCTTTCTGAATCATCACTCGCTGACTCCAAGTCAGGTAGACCTCGTTCTGCTTGGAAACAATGGCGATACCAACCACGATCCCATCTATGACAATTTCAGGGAAAAGTTCTTTCCCGGGAAAGCACATGCCTGGTACAAACACCTTTGCGGAGAATACCATACTGCTACAGGTTTTGGTCTCTATCTTGCCTCTAACCTGCTCAGGAATCAAACCTTTCCCGATATCCTGAAATTGAACGACATTGCCCCTAAAAAGATATCTAATATACTTATTTACAATCATTTCCGGAACGTTAACCACGCTTTCATGCTGGTACAGGCCATCGATCGGTAACCACCCGCATCCTTCCTGATCTTCCATACCCGAAGCTACAATTTGTCCTTAAAGGATTTTCCGCTACTTTTGCACTGAATTGTCAACCCAATCCATGCCTGAGAGAGTTTTTATTACCGGAATCGGAATCGTTTGCGCTATTGGAAACAATGTCGGGGAAGTACTCAATTCCCTGATGGCTGAAAGAAGCGGAATCGGTGCGATCACCTTGTTCCCTACCCTGCACCAGGGAACCCTGCCAATGGCCGAAGTTAAAATGAGCAACCAGGAGCTGGCTTCTGACCTGGGATTTTCTACTCCTAAAGCGTACACCCGTACCGCCCTCCTGGGGATGAAAGCTGCAAGGGAAGCCATCAGATCATCGGGGATCACTGATATGAAAGCATTCAGAACCGGGCTGATTGGTGCGACGACTGTCGGCGGAATGGACCGGAGCGAAAACTTTTATGCATCTTTTCTGACTGATCCATCAAAAGGGAAGCTGGCCGATGTAGTGAATCACGATTGTGCTTCCGGCACGGAACAGATAGCTGCGTACCTCAACATCCCTGATTTTATAACTACCATCAGTACAGCTTGTTCTTCGTCCGTTAATGCCATCATGTTCGGGTCGGATCTGATCCGTACCGGTCAACTCGATCGCGTCATCGTGGGTGGACATGATGCTGTCACCCGGTTTACGTTGAACGGTTTCAATACCCTGATGATCCTCGACCGTTCGGGATGTCATCCCTTCGATGAAAACCGGGCCGGATTAACGCTTGGAGAAGGCGCTGCATACCTGGTGCTTGAATCGGAAGAGACCGTTGCCGCAGCCAGGAAAAAAGTATTGGCTGAAGTTACAGGTTATGGCAATGCAAATGATGCCTATCACCAGACTGCCTCATCGCCCGACGGGAAAGGGGCTTTCCTGGCTATGACCAAAGCCCTGTCCATGAGTGGCCTCGCTCCTTCTGAGATAAGTTATATCAACGTACATGGAACAGGGACACAAAACAATGACCTCTCTGAAGGGTTGGCCATAGAGCGGATTTTCGGTGAAAACGTACCTCCTTTCAGCTCTACCAAAGCTTTTACCGGGCATACCCTGGGGGCAGCGGGGGCCATCGAAGCAATCATCTCGGTTCTGTCATTGCTTCACGAGGTCATCTTCCCCAACCTGAATTTCTCCATTCCCATGAAAGAGCTGAAAATCAGGCCCGTGAGCAGATTGATGACCCGTATTAAGCTGCAGCATGTTCTCTCCAACTCTTTCGGTTTCGGTGGAAATAACTCCTCCGTCATCCTTTCAAGATTAGAAAATACTGATATTCAATAAAATAACAACAATTACCGACTGCATCAATGGCTGATCCCCTGGTATATATTAACGGCTCCGGAATTGTTTCACCGCAACCTGCCTTTCAAACTGAAAATTTCCCTTTTGAGCCGGTATCTTATGAGACCAACCGGCTGAAAGTCATTGACCCGGGATACAAAGAGTTTATTCCCGCCGAGATGATCCGACGTATGGGAAGGATCATCAAAATGGGCGTTGCTTCAGCTAAGCTTTGCTTACGCGATGCAGGTTTTCAACTGGAGGATGGAAGTTACCGGTCACCGGAAGCCATCGTGACCGGTACCGGTCTGGGCTGCCTCGAAGATACCGAAAAATTCCTGAGCTCCATGATCACCAATAAAGAGGAGTTTTTGACCCCTACCTCTTTCATCCAGTCGACCCATAACACAGTGGCTGGTCAGATCGCCCTGCTGCTGAAATGTCATGGTTATAACTTCACTTTCGTTCACAGGGCCTTTTCATTCGAAAGCGCCCTGCTTGATGCGATGACCCGGATAAAAACCGGCACTTGTACCGAGGTGTTAACAGGTGGCTCAGATGAGATCACCAACCACTCTTTTACCATCATGCAGCGGATGGGTTTCTGGAAACGCAAAACGATCCAATCCCTGGAACTTTACCAGGACCATCAGCGCGGGACAATTGCCGGCGAAGGATCTTCCTTTTTTTTATTGACAAACGAAAAAAATGATCTCAGCCGCGCAGTACTCAGCGGTGTTACCACTTTCCTTCACCCTGAATCCTCTTCAGAGGTTGTCCATCGAGGCCACCGTTTCCTTAATAACCTGACATGTCAACCAAATAATATACAGTTGATTATTACAGGAGTAAACGGGAATCCTCAGGATGACAGTGTTTATCATGAATTCCTTGACAAGGGTTTCAGCGGAACCCCCATGGCCGGCTTTAAACACCTTTGCGGAGAGTACCCTACTGCCTCGGCTTTTGCCCTTTGGATAGCCACCGGAATCCTCTCCACGCAAGTAGTTCCACCCTGGCTGATGGTCCGGGGAACGCAGCCTGAAAAAATTGACAATATATTAATTTACAATCACTTCAAAAATCAGGAACATGCGTTTATCCTTATCCGCAAAGTATGAAAAGGATCAATTTCAAAACGGTTACTCTCCTTTTTTTCCTGCTGCTGCTGTTTTTTAACCTGACACGATGGTTCGCGATGCCTGTGGGGCTCGGATGGGTGACATTTTTATACCATCATCCGGCACTCTTCTACGCACCCCTGACCGGTTTCTATCTGATCCTCTCTTTTTTCTTCGCCTTCTTCCCCTGTTCAAAGTTTCATACACGAAACGTTGTCTGTAAAGGTGACGCAGTTAATCCTTGTGTGTCCATTACTTTTGACGATGGGCCGGATTCTGCACTGACACCGGTGATCCTCGATACCCTGAAAAAACACCGGGTGCCCGCCACTTTTTTCCTCATTGGACATCAAATTGCCGGGAATGAATCATTGATCAGGAGAATCGATTCCGAAGGACATGAGATGGGAAATCATTCGTTCGATCATTCCGGGTTATGGGATTTCAGGAGTGCCGGAGCGTTGCGAAAAGATATCCTGAAAACCGAAGAAGTGATCGAAAAGATCGTGAACAAGAGGCCCCGGTATTTCCGTCCCCCTTATGGAGTGATCAATCCCATGGTAGAGTGGGCCATGGCCGGGACACGTTATCTGATGATCGGATGGTCAGTCAGGTCGCTCGATACCATTATCCGGAATGAAAAAAAGCTGCTCTTGCGAATTACCGGTAACCTCCGGCCGGGGGATATCATCCTGCTGCATGATAACCGCCGCATCACTGCAGCCATTCTTGAGAAACTGATCCTGACCATCCGCTCGAAAGGATTCAGGTTGGTTTCTCTCAGTGAATTGATAAAAAAACAGCTTATGTATAAAATCCTGACAGCTATCCTTCTTTCCTTAATGTATTTGCTCCCGTACGCTCAGAACAGACCTTTAACCACCGCGGAAGCGCAGGATTTCCGGGTTAAAATTCTTGAAACCACCCGTAAAACGACCTCGATTGAAAGCAATTTCACACAGGAGAAAGAGATGCAAATGATGGCCGAGAAGATCGTGTCAAAAGGCAAATTCTATTTCAGGAAAGAAAAAAAATTAAGATGGGAGTACATCACTCCATCTCCATACCTGATCATCATCGACAATGACCTGATGTATGTAATCGACGAGAACAAACAAAACAAGATCAACCTTCAGACCAACAAGGTCTTCAGGGAAATAAACAACATTATACTTGGGGCGGTCCAGGGGAGTTTGCTAAACGACACAAAGAATTTTACGACCACCCTTTCCGACACCCGCTCCTCATACCTGGCCATACTGATTCCCCAATCTTCCCGGCTTGGTGAATCGATCAGCCAAATAGCCATTTACTTCGATAAAACCGATTATTCGGTCGAAAAACTGATCATGCAGGAGGCTTCCGGTGATAACACGAAGATCTTTTTCACCTCGAAAAAAATGAATCTACCCATTCCCGATGAAAAGTTTCTTCCACGGTAAGTATATCCTGTCGCTAATTACTTTCCTGTTATTTATGACAGGTTGCGGTACCCTTCCCAAAGAATACCTTCAGGGTGATCCGGTCCGGTCGGCCAATGCTGAAACCATTGGTTCCCCCTATACCGGATCCTTTGAAAAAGCGATGTACCGCACTACTCTTGATATTGGGAAAAACCATCTGACCGGCTACCTTTTGATTAAAAAAACTTCCGACAGCGGATTCCGGCTCGCTTTTGCCAACGACATCGGGATGACCTGGTTCGATCTGGAGCTGGTCAACCGGGAAATGATCAAACATGCAGTTTTCGGGCCATTAGACAAAAAAGCTCTTCTCAGAATATTTGCAACCGATTTCGATGCACTCCTCCGGTCTGTTAATGCAAATCCCAGCCCAAAAATTTATACTATCGCCGACGGACAACACTATGCACTCATCGGAGGAACTTCTCCTTTTAATAAATATCGAATTGATTTTAAAGACATTAAAGAGGGTAAAGCCCGGTACATCACTGTGATCAATCCGGCCATCAGGCTCACTCTTTCAATGAAGCTGTTGGGTCTGTAACTTTGTTATTTTTGTACCATCTTTGTGTCGAACCGGTTTAACCCTGACATTTTTATATGCTATTGAATTCGTTTTACAAGATTACCGCTCACTCCGTCAGCCGAAAGGAAATTACACCCGGACAGATAGTCAGTGAGCACCGGCTGGAGACCCAGCTTGATCGGCTCCACCCTGTGTTCAACGGTCATTTCCCTGGGAATCCTGTTGTACCGGGTGTTTGCCAGGTACAGATGATCATTGAATCGTTGAACGAAATCCTGAATAAGAAGGTTCGGCTAAAAGAAAGTGATAACATTAAATTCCTTTCGATGATTGATCCGAGGGTGGTTGACATCTTGACTATTTTATTGGTAATCAAGGAGAAACAAGAAGAACAATACCCTGTCAATGCCACGATATCAGCAGGAGAACAGGTTTATTTGAAATTCAAAGGCATTTTTTCTTCCCAATCAATCGGTAACCTTCATTTGTAATGGAGACCATTGACAACATAAGCTGGGAGATTCGGGAGAAGATCGGGATCCTGACCTTAAACAGTCCGCCGGAAAATTACCTGGCCCGTCCTGCCGTCCTTCCCTTGGAAACCCTGAAGCGATGGACTGCTTGCGAAGGTCTTAAAGGGTTATTGGTTTACGGTGCGGGGAAACATTTTTCCGGAGGAGGTCAACCGGAGCATCTTTTCAGGATGGCTCTTTCAGGGGAGAACGTAGGGCAAGATATTACGGCCGGAAAAGCTGTACTTGAACACCTCGAAAACCTGACCATCCCGGTCATTGCAGGGATCCGTGGAATTTGTTTCGGCGGCGGACTTGAAATAGCATTGGCTTGTCATATTCGCTTCTGTGCCGAAAATGCGTTGTTCGCTTTTCCGGAAGTCAACCACCGGATACTTCCGGGCCTGGCTGGTACCCTGCGGCTGACTGAAACGACAGGCTTTCCTCGCGCTTTGACCATGATTTTGGGAGGAGACATGATCGATGCAACGGAAGCGCTGGAAATGAAACTGGTTGACCAGATAGTACCAAAATCCGAACTGTTTGACCATGCCTTTGGTTTGTTGAAAAAGATGACCCATGACCGACCTCTCTCAGTCATTCATGGTGTAATGAATGCAATGCACAATGCCAGGAACCTCTCCCGTGAAGAGGCCATGAAGGAGGAAACCCGCATTTTCTGCATGCTGGTCCGGGAAGAGATCAGACGAACCCATGAAAACCAGGAACCATGATGGAAACCGTCAGTTTTCCAACGGCATATTCGACGCTTACTTTTCATCTAACAGAGGGCATCGGTCTCCTGAGGCTATCTACACCGCCCTCCAACAAGATGTCGCCACTCTTTTTCAGGGAGTTCGATGCTGTCATCAACCAAATCAAGGATGCCCCCCTGGTGAAAGCCCTTGTGATATCCGGGGCGGGACGCCATTTTTCATCCGGAGCAGATCTTTCGCTTCTTATGGAGGAAATAATCCGGAATGACAAACTTCAGGATGGCCAGATGGAACAAACCATCCCCGAGAGCCTTGTCGGGAATTACCAATCTTTCTCAGCCCTTGAGGCGCTTCCTATACCTGTTATAGCTGCGATCCGCGGTGTTTGCCTCGGATCGGCACTTGAATTAGCCCTCTTTAGCCATTTCCGATTTTGCAGTGAAGAAGCGGTTTTCGGATTGCCGGAAACTACCTTCAACCTCATCCCGGGCATCGGTGGAATGACGCATATGTTGGAATTGTCGGGTAAGACTGTGGCTTTGGAATACATCCTGCGCGGCAAGACCTTTGATGCTTCAGAGGCCCAAAAGATCGGTTTGGTTGACCAACTCCTTCCCCGCCATAACCTCCTTCCCGTCGCGATTGATTTTGCGGGGAAAATACCCGCCAACTATCATCCGGCCAAGAAGGGCCGCTACCTTAAAAACTATTTTAAACATGATCAGACCTGATTCCCGACCCCAACCAGCCGACCCTATTCGTATTGCAGGTTCCGGTTCGTACCTGCCCGGTCCCCCGGTCCCCGCAAGGGAACTTGAGTACTACCTGGGTGAATTAACGCAGGTCCCCGGTAAAGTCAGGAAATGGCTTGATCGGATTAAAAGCCTGATGATGGAAATGGTGGAGGTCGAATACTATCACTTTACCATCGATCCGGTTTCACGGCAATTCACCGACGACAATATTTCCATGTCGGTCAAGGCAGCCCGAAAGGCCCTGGATGATGCAGGTATGAAGCCGGAGGAAGTGGAGTTGATCGTTTACGGGAGCGCCCACCAACACCAGATGCCAACCGCCAGTGTCAGAGTCCAGGAAGGGCTGGGGATCGAACAATGTGCCGAACTTTCCATCCACGCTAACTGCACCTCTGCTTACAAAGCTTTGCTCCTTGCCACTGACCTGATCCGCAACGGGCGCTATAAGAATGCCCTGGTGATCTCCTCTTCCATGTCCTCCTCAGAACTTGTTGCCGAATACTACAACCAGCCATTGGCTACCAAAGAGGCTCTTTTTCTGCGCTATTTTCTCAGTGACGGAGCAGCAGCACTGGTCTTGCAAAGCGATCCAACACCAAAGCCGGGACTCGTAATCGATTATGCCTATATGGAATCCATCGGCGGTAAAAAGCCTTCGGCCATGGGCAATAAGCGACCTGCTTACTGGATGAACCCTAAAGAAGAATACGAAAAGGGATACCACCATTTGGAACAGCTCTTCAGGGATGAATTGCGTGCCAGCTTCCATGAAACCGATGGCTCAGTATTCATCAAAGGACTTCAGCGGATGTTGTACAATCATCCGGTGGATTTCGAAAAAATACGCTTTTTCCAGGTGAATTTCCCTTCCCGTCATATTTCAGAATTGATTATGGATGAATGTGTTGCAATTGGAATACCGCGACAGACCCTCTATTCAAAGATGGCCACTATGGGTTATATCGGGCCACCCATGGCACTACTGTGCCTCGACAGAATCCGAAAAGAGGAAAAACTACTCCGGGGAGATATCATCCTCAGTTTTGTGACTGAAGTGAGCAAATTCATGCAAGCCGGTTATATCCTGCATTATGATGAAAGGTAATACCTAAAGCATTTTTGAAATGGTTCCTCGCCGTTACACACTGTTCCTGATCAGTCCCCGGCAACGTTTTATTAACTACCCGGCGCACAGCGAGCTGGCAAAGATGTTCGGGAAACGCAGGTTCATGGTTCCCCTTGCCCTGCCAACGATTGCCGCACTCACGCCCGATCACTACGCAATCCGGATTTTTGATGAGGAAATTGAATCCATCCCACAAAATATTGTTCCGGATATTGTCGGAATTACCACCCTGGCAGCTACTTCAACGCGCGCTTTCGCTCTGGGAGATCATTTCAGATCGATGGGCTCAAAAGTCGTATTCGGCGGCCCTTATGCTTCCTATATGCAGGAAGAGGCCCTGAAACACGGCGACAGCGTAGTGATTGGAGAAGCAGAAGGCAAATGGGAAAGATGTCTTGATGATTTTGAACAGGGTCGACTAAAGCCGGTTTACACTGCTGACGGGTTTGTTCCCTATAAAACCCAAAAACCTCCCCGATGGGACCTTGTCAATCGAAAAAAGATCTTCCAATTGGCAGTGCAGGTTTCCCGGGGATGTCCTTTCAACTGCGATTTCTGCCTGGTTTCAAAAACTTTTGGAAGAAAAATGCGGTACCGCGATATCGACAATGTGGTGGAAGAGATCCGATCCTCGCATGCATCTTACTTCTTTTTTGTGGATGATAACCTGACCATCAACAAGACATACGCCAAGGCGTTGATGAAGGCTCTCTTACCGCTGAAGATATCCTGGGGCTGCATGTGCAGCCTGGATGTGGCCAACGATGAGGAATTGCTCCAATTGATGGCAGAGGCCGGCTGTTTCAACATCCTGATCGGTTTCGAGTCGCTGAACCCTGCCAGTCTGGATGAATCACACAAAGAGCATAACCGCGGAGGCACAATCTACAAAGAAGCCATCGACCGGATCCATGCAGCAGGCATCCATATCAATGCCAGTTTCGTAGTTGGTTTCGATCACGATACAACGGAGGAATTCGACCGGATCTTCGATTTTACCATGGAGCACCATCTCCCCAATGTCAACCTCCACCTGTTGAATGCTCCTCCGGGAACGGAGACCTACAAAAAGTACAAGGAAGAGGGACGTCTGCTATCCTGCGACCCGCAAATGGGCGTCGGCCATTTCCCTACCATTCAGTATAAAAACATGTCGCAGATTGAGATTTTTGACAAATATATGGCGACGATTGCCCGGCTCTATTCTTTTGAAACAATCCGCAAAAAGGGAGAAGCTTTGTTTACCAAAGGAGCTTTCATTCGTCCTGGCGGCCACCTTCCACCCTGGACCAAAGCCCGCCTGGTCTGGATTGTTTTCAACGAGTTTGTTCTCACCCGCGATCCAGAAAGGAGAAAATTGCTTGTTTTCATCCTTGGGTTGATCAGATCAAAACGCATAGCGATCGACAAAGGGTTAGGATTCCTTCTCTCCATGCTGGGTTACCACCGTCACATCCGGCAACATTTCAAGGACATGGAGGCCTACCGTAAATTGGTCCTGAACCAGGACAAGGGCCCGTGGCAACCTCAGGAAATGATTATCGAAAAAATAACCAGGGGATAATGGAACGAATCGGGATCATCGGTGAAGGAAAAATGGGGAGCGGGATTTTCAATTATTTGCTGGAAAGGGATTTCACACTGGTCTGGAATTGCAGCGAAGCGGCCGATGTGGAGAAAATCAGAAAACAATTTGAGAAAAAGCTCTCACGGTGGTTGGGTGCAGGACTCATTGATACCGAAAAATACCACCTTCTTGAACAAACCATCATCAGTCAGGATCTTTCGATTTTAGCCGATTGCGATTTACTGATAGAGGCGATCCCGGAAAACCTGCCAATGAAAAGGGAACTCTTCGCCCGGTTGGATGGGTTCGTGAAACCATCCTGTATCTTTGCTTCCAACTCCTCTTCCATCAATCCCTCCCTGATATCGTCAGCCACCGGGCGAAAGGGTCAATTTGCAGGTCTCCATT
>Ga0209099_1001063_pt1 | contig 29782 bp, 29 predicted proteins | sample AD_JPNHW2_MetaG_FD_184430 | JGI IMG/M metagenome (GOLD analysis project Ga0209099, IMG submission 184430) | Active sludge microbial communities of municipal wastewater-treating anaerobic digesters from Japan - AD_JPNHW2_MetaG (SPAdes) (version 2) | ecosystem: Engineered > Bioreactor > Anaerobic... | reverse complement strand
AAGGTGCTGCCGCCGCAGATTGCAGCGAGGCCGAAAGTAAAATTCTGGCAAGGCAGCGGTGTGAGCGAGCTGCTCAGCCTTCATGCCAATTCCAGGATCCCCGATCACGAGTTTGCTAAAGAGCGGCAGCTGAAAAACGGATGGGTGCTCAATTCGAAGGAAGAATTGATGTACTACCGGATTTTTCACGACCATTTTGGTGATTTGGAGGATCTGGGATGGATGGGGAGAACCGCGCAGCACTAAATCAGGATCCTGGAGAAGATTCGCCCGTTTTCTCCTCTCATTGCCTGCGGGAATTCGCTGGCCGACGAGCTCAGGACGGTACTCACAGCCTGGAACTGTAGTAGCCAGATTTCTCTTGCAATTTCCTTAATAAAAAACTATTTTAAAATATGAAAAAGTATCTAAAAAACTGCGACCCTCTCGTTCTGCTGATCATTTATTGTTTCGTCGTATTTGCCGGATCTTTTTTAACCCTTCAACTATTTTCTTTTGGAAGTAAAAACGCAACAATCAAGCCTGCAATAATCGATGAACCTCCAATCGGGCGGGCCTCTTGGACACAGAATAGGCATATCCCGACAATCCTAAAGCAAGAGGCCAAACCGCTAGCGGCTGTTGCCAATATTCCACTGCCAGAGATTACTCAACTTCATTGCCTCCATTATGTGCAGCCTTCCTTTGGCTGCACCTTATTCGTCTATTACCGTTTCCTGCCGCGCGACCCTCCCTCAGCGTAATTTTTCTTAGGCATTAATCAAGAAAGTGTATTATTCCGTTTAGGAATCCGTATTAGTATGTTCGGCTTCGATGGGATAATTAAAGTCATTTTCTATTCTGGAGAATTACGCATGAAACCTGATGAAAAAAAAGCCACAGGAAAAAGTGATGATGTGTCGCCAGTACTCCCTCTGTTGTTAGTGGGATCAATGATCTTTGGTCTCATTCTTCTCGCCTTGAAGATGATCGGATTGTTCTGACCAGTTCATTTGCACGGCACAAAAGCACTGGTAGATTATTCAGTTCGGTAGCCAAACTGAGAATTATCGATGAAAAAAGATAGAAACCTATTTAACGAATTTTTCTCCAGTGAGCAAGCTTCCAGTGTGATTTTGATTCTGTGCACGGCTGTGTCGATGGCTATAGCCAATTCCAGTTTCGGTGACAACTACCTTAAATTCTGGCATGCCAAGATTGGATTGAGCGCTTTCACACTGAATCTCAGCCTCGAGCACTGGATAAACGACGGCTTGATGGCGATCTTTTTTCTGTTGATCGGACTAGAGATTGAAAGGGAGGTCTATGCCGGTGAGCTTTCCAATCTGAAGAATGCCTCCCTACCAATCTTCGCAGCGATTGGAGGCATGGCAATCCCGGCCTTGATCCATTTCACTCTCAATCGCGGGACTGTTACCCAGGCAGGGGTAGGAATTCCAATGGCGACCGATATCGCCTTTGCTCTGGGCGTCCTTGCCTTGTTAGGCAATAAGGTGCCGGTCTCCTTAAAGATCTTTTTAACCGCCCTGGCCATCATCGACGACCTGGGGGCCATCATCATTATCGCCATCTTTTATGTAGTTGACTTTTCAATGGGTTATCTGATCCTCGCCCTCGGAATCTGGCTGGTTTTGCTGCTGCTCAACAGACTGGGAGTGAACCGCCTTGCTGTTTACCTTGTGCTGGGGCTGCTTCTCTGGTATTTCATGCTGAAATCCGGCGTTCACGCTACCATCGCGGGAGTTCTGCTGGCTTTCGCTGTGCCCTTTCGTCACGGCGACGAATCGTCCCCCTCGTCCAGACTCCAGCACGCTCTCCATAAGCCGGTGGCCTTTGGTGTGATGCCACTCTTTGCGCTTGCCAACACTGGCATCGTCCTGTCCAATAACTGGACCAGCAGCCTCCTTTCTTCAAACGGAATCGGTATTACGTCCGGCCTGTTGATTGGCAACCCAATAGGTATTACATTCTTCAGCCTGCTGGCAGTCAAGACCGGCCTCTCTCGTCTACCTGGCGAGCTGACTTGGCGGCAGATCTTCGGTGTCGGACTGCTTGGGGGCATCGGATTCACTATGTCATTTTTCATCACCCAGCTTGCCTTCGCCGCTCCGGAGCTGATACAGAGTAGCAAGATCAGCATTCTGGCCGGCTCGATCCTCGCAGGATTCTTCGGACTTGTTGTACTGGGATTTGGCACGAAAACATCTGTGCAAAAGGAATGAGCTTGAAATAACACACTATGGCTGGAGGAGATGCGGCAGGAGATCGGCCAAAGGATTAAGAACACAGCGGCGCGCGCCGGAAATTAGCCGCATTCAATTGCCACTGCAAATCCTCAATGAACGGACTAGCTTAAATTATATGATCAGGAGGTGGGAATGAGCAAAAGCGCCTGGATTTTGATGCTCTCAACCTGGACAGTAGTTCTGTTTTTTGTCATCAAATTTTTCATCAAAGTGATCCGAACACCGCTCAACCAAAAACGCTCCGTTAAAGATTTATAAGATGCACGCCTACTTTAAACCAAAGTTGTATTTAAACTCTGTCAACTAAATGAATTCTTAACTTAATACAATTACGATATGATATCAAATAAGTGCCTAAAAACTCCACTTTAACCGCGTATAGCAGACACTTGCATTCGCACCGAATTCGCTGCCCGGATCACCAGTCAGGAACTGGCCAATGAGCAGAAAGTCTATATTTTCAATGAATGAAAACGCTAGCGACGGAGCGAAAAACCAGGAATGGTCGAAGGGATTGTAAATGGCAGCGGCGTCAGCGGTCACCAAAGGCGTGATAGGATAACGCAGCTGAATAAAACCGTTAAGCCGGCCGCGGGTCAGGTTTTTTGCGGTGAGCAGCTGTTCACCTATAAAATCGATGCTGCCGGCGGCTTTGGTTTTGCCGCTGCTGTTGTAGAGAATGCTGATCTGACCATAGAGGCCGTTTCTCAACGTATAATCCCCTGAAATGCTTGTCACCCATACGTCGTTTTCACTTTTCTCCTCACGTGGATGAAACCAGGTCCATTCGCCGCGAAAAGCCCCACCGGCGACTTGCCCCGACCATCCCGCACCAACCACCCAATCCCGCACCCAGCGGCCAGTCAACAGCTGCAGATCATACCCCCACCGATTAAGCCGGTACAATCCGACGATAACCGATTCGTCAGCACTTCGCGCTGGCTGGTAGACAACTTGCAAATAGGAGGCCGGCCCTGTATACCATGTTGCCAATACAGCATCCCGCCCCGGCCGCTCTTCGTAATCGAAATCCATAAGAGAGTAATTGTTAAACAGGTCGTTGGGATTCCATATCAGGTTCATGCCCCAGTTGATCCGCTGCCGGCCGAATCGTACCTGCCATGCTTTATGGGTATAATCTATATAGGCCCTGTCTATCATGCTGTTCAAAACGTACGAGTGCTCATCGGCGAAGAGACGGGACCACTTCCAGTAAGAGGGGTCGTATTCGAGAGTTTGTGCGTACTGTGGGATAAGCTGAACAAGGTCCCCATAGATCAGCCGGTTGCGGAGACCCAAAACAACCTGCATTCCGGATAAGCATCGCCAATTGGCATCGATGCGATTATGGACCATGCCACTGAGCAGCCAATCGGACCTTTCCGGTATGACGACCACTGAGTTAAGATGCTTCAGGTAGCCCTTGATCTCTGCACGGCCGATATGAGGTATAAGCAGCAGAGAGATGAGGAGTGCATTACGGAAGTGCCTCATACAGGCATTGATTCGAGCGCAGTCTGGAACAGGCAATAGCGCCAGAGCCACGAATAACCCAAGCCGGGGAAGCCGGTATTGGGCTCTGCCTCCTTGCATCAACCTGCAAAATGCTGTTCTCATGAACGGGCCTCATCCTGGACGACCCGGCCGTCCTGAATGCTGATGATCCGCCGCGCTTTCTCCATGACCCGGGGATCATGGGTGGAGAAGAGAAAGGTCATTCTTTCATCCAGGTTCAACTGGGCCATGATGTCGAGCAAGCTTGCCGCTGTTTTGGAGTCGAGATTAGCGGTGGGCTCATCTGCGAGGATGAAATTCGGCTTGGTCGCCAGGGCGCGCGCCACAGCGACGCGCTGCTGCTGACCGCCGGAAAGCTCTGCCGGCCGGTCATCAGCGCGATCCTCCAGACCCACGGCCTGCAGCAAGGCTCGGCCTCGCGCTTCGCGCTCTTCTTTAGGCCGGCCTTGCAGCTCAAGGATGAACATGACGTTCTCCAGCGCAGTCAGAACGGGGATGAGGTTGTAGGCTTGGAATACAAAACCGATATGATGCAGGCGGTATTCGATCCGCTTATTGGAGGGCAGGGCTGTGATCTCAACACCTTCGATGACGACGGATCCGTGCGTCGGATTGTCGAGGCCGCCTACAATGTTCAGCAGAGTTGTTTTGCCAGAACCGGATGGCCCGACGATGGCCGAGAATTCCCCCTCTTCGATGGCAAGATCGACGCCGTTCAAAGCCCTGACCGGCACCTTTCGATTGTCGTAGACTTTGTGCAAATTGCTGATTTCGATGATGGCCATACCATTCTCTTTCACATAAGCCATTATTCAACGCGAATCGCTTCCGTCGGCCGCAGTTTCAAGGCCTTGTGTGCTGGAAAGAACGAGGAAAGGATCGCTGTGACGATCACCATCACGGTCAAAATGGCAAAATAAGCAATCGCTAACCTGGGATATATGTATGTGGCATAACCCATCGCGGACATGCCCTCGCCGACGATGGCCAGGTCGATGCCGCGATGATTAGAATACTGAATGACTACTGCACTCAGTGCCATGCCGATCACTCCGCCCAAAAGGGAAAGGAAGACGGTCTCCAGTATGATCATGGCAAAGACGCGCTTCCTGCTCATGCCAAGAGCCATGAGCAAACCAAGCTCGCGAGTGCGTTCGATTACGGCCATGAGCATGGTATTAACAATTCCAAATGCGAGTGCTATCAAAATGATAACGAGGAAAATAAACATCATCTGCTGCATATAGCCCTGTAGCATGCCCAGCTCCGGTGCGATTTCTCGCCAATTCTCAACCTTTTCGTCAGGGAACTGAGCTGCCAGCGACTGGGTAGCTAATGCGAGTTCCTGGGGATTTTTTAGCAGCACTGCGATCTCATGACTTTCATTCCGTGGCAGATCGAGCAGACGGCTGATATCACGATAGTCTACAAATATCTGGTTTTCATCAAACAGCGAATTATCGGTCTTAAAGATGCCGATGATCTTGAATGCACCGCCCGTCAAGGTACCTTCTTCGGACTGGGCAGTCAGGACAATTTTCTGCCCCAATCGAACTTTCAATTTATCCGCGAGTTTGGCTCCCACAAGGACCGGGTTCCTCCGGTTGTCTGCAAAATAGGCGCCTGCGATGAGCTTTTCATAGACAGTGGTCACCTTTTTTTCATTCTCCGGATCGATACCCAAAATTTCAATGCCAGAACTGCCATTGGCTGTGCTGGCCATGGCGCGGACGCGGTAGCGCCGGGCGGCGGCGGCTACATCGGCTCTGTGGAGTAGTTGCGCCAGTATGCCATCCGCATTGTGCAGCCGGTACTTCAGCTCCTCATTTTCAAGAAAGAGGGGATGATGGAGCTGGATATGCGATACCTGTTGAGAAATAGCCGTTTTCAGGGTCTGATCGGCGAGGCCTTCCATGAAGGCGATGGAGAAGAGACCGCCCAAGATTCCCAACGCAATGGCCGCGATGACGATCCCACTGCGCAGTTTGTTACGCCAAATATTTCGCCAGGCTATGACTGCGAGCATGGTTTGCTCTCTATGCGTCTAGTGATGCAAAGCATCGACAATGGACATCTTGCGAATAGCATACAGCGGATAGGCTGCGGCTAATGCCGTTAGGACTAGAACGATCAGGGTCTGATTTATGAAAATGAAAGCTTCAAATAAAAAGGGAAAAACAGGATCAAAGCCGTAATTTTCCATGGCTACGGCCAATTCGCCTGTTAAACGGGGCGGATTGACAGTATAATAATAGATGATAGGCATGCTCGCCAAAGCGCCCAAAATGACGGCTAGCAGGGACATGATCGAAGCCTCGATGGTGATCATGCCGAGAAGGCGTATCTTGGGCATCCCGAGTGCAAGCATGACGCCAAATTCACGTCTACGTTCATTGACCATCATCATCAGGGTCCCAAAGATTCCGAAGGTGACAATCATGTAGAGGATGCCGAGCATAAAAAGACCGCTGGCGTTATCCATGTCGATCTGCTGCACCAACTCCGCCTGCATCTCGTCCCACGACATCACTTCATACTCAGCTGCCGGCAGGCACTTGCGTAAAAGTTCTACCACTCCGGCCGTCTCTTGCGGCTTATCCAGGTCGAGCGCCAGGGAGGTCAGGCGATTTTCAACGCTATAAAATTCTTGGCAGAACGGCAAGGGCATATAGACCAGCTGACTGTTCAGCTGGGGTGCGGCGAAATGAACGAGTCCGTAGATGGGATATTTTCCCGCCGAACTAACGCCATGATAGCCTTGACTTAGTAGTACCAGAGTATCCCCTACGGAGATCTTGAGAAAATCCGCCAGCTTTTCTGCGACCAGGACGCCTGGCTCATCGATCGCCAGATAGCGGCCGGAGACGATCCGGTCAGCCAAACCAGTCAGGTTGTTCTCCGCTGCCGGATCGATGCCCACTACCAGGACGCCTTTGGTCTGCTCTATCCCGGAAGCCAGGGCGAAGGATTCAAGACGGGGAATCAGGCCGGCTACTCCCGCTGTACCCTGCACCAGGCGCACCAGTGAGTCGGATTGAGCAAATGTGTAATCCAGGGTCTTGTTATCCCAGTAGTCACGGCTGTGGATCTGGATATAGCCGCTGTATGTTCTCACGACATCCTTGATCATCTTACTGTAACTGCCCATCTCCCATGACCTCATGAGAAGCGCCAGAAAGGCGGCGAGAAAGACCGAGGCCATGGTAATTAGAGTGCGCCGCTTGTTGCGCCAGAGATTGCGCCAGGCCATTTTAAGGAGTGTTTTCAACTCAGCGCACCCGTTTCATAATTTGCTGCGAGAAAAAGGCGTCTTCAATCGGTTTATCATATTCTATCTGATCAATCACCAGTGTTGTGCTCTGGCCTGGCTTCTCTTCAGGAATGATCTCCATGCGCGTGGGGACAATCCTGTCTCCCATACGCTTGATGTCATAAAAGCTCTGTGTATGCACAAGCTCGCCGTCTTCATCATAGCATTCAGTCTGGAAATAATTATCATCATTCTCATCGATCCAGAGCATGATCTTGCCCCAAACCACGGCGGCATCCGGCCGAGGCGTCAGCTCGATCTTGTAGCAGTTGAATCCGCGGATCTTTTCCATTCCAATCTTTTTGTGGTAATAATCGAAAATGATCGAGGATTCCTTGAGCAGATCGTCGTTGGTGAAATCAGAGCCCATCCACGATTGCATCATCATGGAGGGCGGGATCTTGATCATCCTGTCGATAGCGGGCACCCATTGCCACATTTCATTTCCACGCTTTAAAAAAGTTTGGCCCTTCTCTTTCGCTGGCAACGTAATAAGGACAAGAGCCAAGTCGCGGCCTTTGCTCCAGCTTTTCATGGATACCGTCCGGCTCCAGCCGGGGCGGGTGATGGTCATAGTCATTTGACTCTGGCTGGTTTTACCTCGAGATTTATTATCCGCGCGTTTGACGATTTCGAGTGCGCTCTCCTGGGGCAGCGCTAGTCCGGCTAATAGAATGATAATAATTTGCGTTATCTTTCGGGTCATTTGCTTAATCCTTCAAGTTGAGAAAATTGTACTCCTCTTCAAAAGATTAATTCGAAATAGTGTTCTGGTGAATATTTTATTGCCGCCGCAAATAATCTCAAGGAACCTGAACAACATGGCAATCACATATTTTAATATATAACAAATGCGGACAATACTCAAGCAATATAATAACTGGTTAATAATAGTGTTATGATCTGATGAAATTATTAAGATGGTTCGGGTGAATTATTCCTTGATTTTAGCCCACTGAATGGTTACTTTTGAAAAAATGATGCGTTAATGCTTGCCGAAGGACGGAAAGTCTATGGCCGCCGCTCTTCTCATCGTTCTAGGCGGGATAATCGCTCTGGGTTTTATTGGCAATCTTTTTTTTGAGCGCACCCGTATCCCTGATATTCTATTATTGATTGGTGTCGGGTTCATCCTGGGGCCACTGACAGGCATCGTGCCGGTCGAGACGGTAAGGCCTTTCATGCCGGCCTTTGGCACCATTGCCCTCACCATGATCTTATTTGAGGGCGGACTTGATTTGAATTTGCAGAAAACGCTCGCTCAAGCATGGAAAGCCCTCCTTTTAGCAGCTATCTCTTTTACCGTCTCTATGTTCGTTGTCTACTATGCCCTCACTGTTGGCTTCAACATTAGCGGGCGCTACGGCTGGGCACTCTCGGCCGCATTAGCTTGTACCAGCGCACCCATTGTCATTCCTCTCATCGCAAAAATGGCGCCGACCTCAACGATGCGTCCATTGCTTGCTGTAGAATCTGCGCTTTCGGATGCCCTGGCTGTCATTGTTGTATTAGCACTAATGAACTTGCATGGATTTGCACTGAGCGGCCTCACCCTGCTGCAGACGCTTGGCCGATCTCTTTTAATCGGCGGCAGCGTAGCCTTTATTGCAGGCATTCTCTGGCTTTGGGCTCTGAGCCGGTTGTACAGTCAAAAGTATTATTATTTATTGACTCTTGGATTTGTTTTTTTAATAATGGGTGGTGTTGAGAACTTTCATGGTAGTGGCGCCATTGCCGTGCTGATCTTCGGCCTAGTCATGGCGAATGGGCAAACTCTGATTGGGGTTCTGAGCCCTTCCTGGCAACAGCGTGTGAGCAAGCTCTTCCATAACGGCCAAATCGAGCTGCATCCGCGTATCACTGAATCACACTCTGAGATATCTTTCCTCGTTCGTACCTTCTTTTTCATTTATTTGGGCGTCATTTTTCGCTGGCCTGGAAACGATTTTCGCCTCTGGCTGACGATTTTGTTGGTCGGCATCGCGATCATTATCAGCCGCGAGATTGCGGTGCAATTGCTCGGATGGATTGCCCGAGTCTCTGCGCGGAATCGCATGCTTTTAAGAGCAATGCTGCCAAGGGGTTTGGCAACCGCAGTATTAACCGCCATTCTTGTTCTCGACAACGCGCAATTGGCAGGGCCACCTGAAACATTGGCAACAGTTAGCATCGTGGTTACCAATATTTGGACAACCCTCCGAATGCTCAAATTTCGCGAATTGGCCCTGGAAAAAGGAGAAGTAACGGCATGAAACGTTTGCCTCTCCTTAAAAGTGTGTTAGCTTCGCTGCTCTTTTTGATGGGTCAGGGGAACCCGCTGCCTGCCCTTGCTCAAGATAGCCGACCAGTATCAGTATTGGTGAAATTGGAGGATTCTCCTCTTTACAAATGTACAGCTGCTGATTCTGCCACCGCTACTGCAGAGGCCGGTCGAATCCGGCAACTTCTCGAACAAATGCAAGCGGCGGCTCTTCAGCCTGATAAGCTGCGTTTATACGAGGAGAACAGCAATGGCGTTTTGCTCCTCGACAGCAGTAAAGTGATTGTGGTAACACCCGAGAACCGGATAAGGACAGACATCTCTCCCCTAGCCAATGCGTTGATAATCCGTGATTGGTTGGTACTGCATGCTACCAAGCCACCTTGGAACGAAGAAGAACTTCTTTTGCGCCTATTGCTCGGCATTGTTTTCCCCTTTTCTTTAATTGTTATTCTCCGTCTAACCAGGTTAGGTATCCGAAAGTGGGAACGTAATTGGCGAATGGCAGCTCTACACTGGTTTGTCGAGCAAGCTGAGCAGCGCGGAGTTCCCAGTTCAGGCGGATATGGCAGGCAGATAGTCCATATTCTTCTTGGTCTTGAGCGCCTGTTGTTCTTTTCCGGTACGGTGGTGCTCGTCTCCTTCGGCTGGTTCACCCTTTTCCCTCAGACAAGGCCTCTGGCCGCCTCGTTAATCGAACGTATTGTGGGGCCTGCATTTTCATTACTTGGGGATACTATCCATGCTTTATTGTTGCTCTCATTTATCATCACTATTTTAGCCCTTGCTCGTTGGGTAGATCACCAATTGACTCAACATCGAAAAATGCCAGGAGTGCTGAAGTTTTTTCACGATTCCCTGATTAATATCCCCATTCGTCTCTCCGTATGGATCATGGCACTGTTTCTTATTCTCTTCCCGTTTCCTGGAGCGCCAAGGATGTTCGCTGTGGGATTGCTTTTTATCACGCTTGTTACCAGCTTTTTAGCTTTGCGCCCTATTATTGAAGAGATATCAGCTGGAATCTGGATTAGCAGACATTTTCACCTTAAACCCGGCGATGTTTTCCTTCTGGGCAACCAAGAGTATACTCTCATCAGTTTCCATTTAATTCACTTAATAGCTGAATGTGATAAACAACGACGTTTTGTACCTTATTCGAAAATCATCAAGTCTGAATTTTCCATGCCGCGAGAAGCCGAGTAGCAGGATGCCCGACAACTCTGAAAAAAAACTCAAACGTCTGGACAGACTCATGGCTATTGGTGGAGCCATGGCCTTTCTAGTCCTCCTGGCCCGATATGGCATACCAAGCCTCTTCATCCCTCAATCCATTCTGCTTGCCTGGGCAGCGATTTTTCCTATCTGCTTGTTCCTTGAAGCATTCTACAGGCTCATCTGGGCCAAAAATCCCTGGGCATACATCGCCAGGCATCCCCTGCGGTATTTGATATTATTGATGATACTGCTGGAATTAAGCGGTGTGGCAACCTGGAGTCAGACCCATAATGGAGGATCGGCAGCCGCCTCGCTTATCGTTGGGGAACTTTATGTAACGATAGCGATGCTGGCCTTCATCGGAAGTTGGATCAAAGGGGGCTTGGCGGCCAATCGATGGCTGGTCAATCGCAGTATGCCGCTTTTACTGTTACCAGCCATTACATTTTCTCTGGTCATCCTCATAGGCATGATCATTCTCTCTTTGCCTGGTTTCCATCGACTTCCACTTGCTGGGCTGGACGTTCTCTTTACAGTGACCTCTGCCGTTTGTGTTACAGGTCTATCAGTAATAGACTTGTCAACCTCATTCACGCCGCCAGGACAAGCGATTATCGCACTTCTCATCCAGCTGGGGGGGCTGGGGACCATGACAACTTTGGGAATGCTGGCGTTATGGCATGGTGGCCGTTTGACATTGGGGGAGAGAGTAATGCTCAAGGAGCTTGTGGGAGGCCAGCAACTACGTCAAACGAAACAATTGCTTAAAACCATCGCCCTCGTCACGATTATTGTGGAGCTCTTGGGGACTATTACGCTTGGATTTCTATGGCGCAATCAAATGCCACATGCAATGCTGCAAGGGGCGTTCCATGCCATCTCAGCCTTTTGCAACGCCGGGTTTTCGCTGTTCCAGGACAGTTTTATCTCGCTACGTCAGGATCGGTTGACACTGTTGGTCATCATGACTCTGATTGTTAGCGGAGGTCTGGGATTTACAGTGGTCGCAGATCTATATAAATCAGGTGAAAGTCGTATTTTACCGTGGCTTGAAGTCAAACCTTTGCGGAAAGCAACCAAGGTGGTGCTGATCTCAACAGCTGGGCTGATAGTGTTTGGCACTTTAGCTTTTTGGATGGATGGTTTTCACCAGCACCAACCGCGCACAGTCTTTTCTGCACTTTTTCAATCGATTACCTGTCGTACAGCTGGCTTTCAGATAGAATCACAGCTGCATTTTGGACAGATTGGCTTTATAACAGCCCTATTTCTCATGGCTGTCGGCGCGTCACCCCAGTCCACGGGGGGTGGTGTCCGTACGACAATTTTTGCGCGGCTGTTTCACAAGATCGATCCCCAGGATGCCAATCAGAGATCCAAAAGACTGATCTTCTTCAAACCGTTCCGAATTGCGTTTTTCTGTGTGGCCTGCTATTTGGGGGTTGCAGTAGCAGCAGCAGCGCTGCTTCTTGCAGTTGAACCGATTACATGGCAAAGTGCTCTTTATGAAACTTTTTCAGGTTTGGGGACTGTGGGACTAAGCCGCAACGTTACTCCAGCCCTTTCCTCCGCTGGTAAAATGTGCATCATTGTTCTGATGTTCGCAGGTCGGGTCCTGTTCCCGACCATGATCATTCGCGTTATACGCAGCCGACGGCTAAGTCAGGACCCGGTGGAATGGGTGTGAATAAATAAGAAGGGGAACTAAACTGAATGCCGATAAGTATATATATGTAAATAATCATATTAACATATCACAATTCCCTCTGCCTTTCACAAGTCCCATTTGCAGAATAAGATGAAAATGATGAATTTTCATTTTTCTTCTCATGCGGTCCACTCAGTTTACTCCCTATTAATCTGAAATTTTCGTTAACCGTGGTGAAAAGCTCTTCTGTTGAAGAAAAGCCAGCCCTGCATTAAAAGTAGAGAACCTCTTATGAGACAACGTATTATCACTGTTTCAAACCGTCTTCCCGTGCAACTCAGCAAGCGCAAGGGAGTAATCACCCATCAATTCAGCGTCGGCGGATTGGCCACTGGTCTTTCTTCTTTACACAAAGCTTACGATTTGCTCTGGCTTGGGTGGCCAGGATATCTCAGTACTGACGCGGAAGAACAGGCAAAAATCACTGCAGCGCTCCAAGGCATGAATATGGTGCCGCTCTTTCTCAGCCAGGATGAAATCGAGCTGTACTATGAGGGTTTTAGCAACAAAACCATATGGCCACTCTTTCATTACTTTCCTCAATATGTTGATTACAACCCTGCTTTTTGGCTGACCTATCAACAAGTGAATCAGCGCACCGCAGAGGCAGTACTGGACATTTACCAGCCTGGCGATTTGATCTGGATTCATGATTATCACCTCATGCTCGTACCCGACCTCATCCGCGCCCAGCGGCCTGATGCAGTCATTGGCTATTTTTTGCATATTCCCTTTCCCTCGTTTGAATTGTTTCGTACCCTGCCTTGGCGCGAGGAATTAATAAGCGGCGTGCTCGGCAGCGACCTCATCGGCTTTCATACTTACGACTATGCTCGCCATTTCACCAGCGCCTCGCTGCGTCTCGCCGGCGTAGAGCAATCCACGAATCAGCTGGTTTTAGGTGATCGGATTGTCCACGTCGACTCTTTCCCCATGGGCATCGATTTTGAAAAATTCAACACCGCACGCAGCCGACGGCCTGTCATCCGCGAAGTAGCCAAACTGCAACCACGCCTTGAAGGCCGTAAAGTGATCCTCTCCATCGATCGGCTCGATTACTCCAAGGGCATTTTGCAGCGCTTGATGGGTTTCTGGCGGTTCCTTGAGCTGCATCCTGAATTCCATGAAAAGATCAAGCTGCTCATGGTTGTCGTTCCGTCGCGCTCCCGGGTCGATGCCTACAGGGAACTGCGCATCAAGATTAACGAATGGATTGGCCGGATAAATGGCGAATTCAGCACAATTGGCTGGACGCCTGTCTCCCATCTCTATCGAACCTTTGGAGTCGACAGCCTGGCAGCAATGTACCAGCTCGCCGATGTATGCTTAGTGACTCCGCTTCGCGATGGCATGAACCTGGTTGCAAAAGAATATATCGCTTGCAGAGCAGACGAAAGTGGTGTATTGATTTTAAGCGAAATGGCAGGCGCTGCTGAGGAACTGCGCGAGGCGATCTTGATAAATCCCAGCGATGTAGATGACGTTGCAGAGGCACTGTACACAGCCTTGAACATGCCTGAGGAGGAGCAAAAAAAGAGTATGCGGAAGATGCGCGAGCGTCTCAGGCGTTACGATGTCATTCGCTGGTCTGATGATTTTATCAATTCTTTGGAGCAATCCCACAATGCCTCGGAACTCATCCGGTCCAAAGAGATTACACCCGGTGTGCGTAACGAAATCACGACAGCCTTCAGACGCAGCCTTCGTCCGATGATCTTTCTCGATTATGATGGTACTTTGCGGCCGTTCGAAGATGTACCGGCACAAGCTTCTCCGGATGACGCCCTCCTCGATTTGTTAGCTTCATTGCAAAAAGTGGCTAACTGTCATTGTGTAATTATCAGCGGCCGGGATCGAACGACATTGCAGCAATGGTTTGGCCATTTGCAAATCAGCCTGGTTGCTGAACACGGCGCCTGGATCAGCCGGGGAGACAACGATTGGCACAACAGCGAGGAACTCGATGAGTCCTGGAAGGAGGATATTCGCACAATTCTTAACCAGTTCGTTGAGCGCACTCCCGGGTCCCTGCTGGAGGAGAAAAATTATTCGCTCGTATGGCATTATCGCAAGGCTGATGTAGGTTTAGCTGAGGTCCGCGTACGCGAACTCCTTTTCCGACTGAGCAGTATGACGGGTGCACTCAATCTACAGGTGCTGCAAGGGAGTAAAGTCATCGAAATCAAGAATTCCGGCGTCCATAAAGGGCAGGCGGCAATGAAGCTGCTTGAGGAGAAACAATACGATTTTCTCTTAGCTTTTGGAGACGACTGGACCGATGAGTATCTTTTCAAGGCTTTGCCTGCAGATGCTTATACCATCAAGGTCGGTGTGCGTGCTACAGCCGCCAAATATTGTGTGCGCAGCGTGGCTCAAGTACGTGATTTACTGCAACAATTGGTTCTGAAGAAATGACATAGGAAGGAGGCGCCTATGGTGCGATTAGATGACTATCGCCAAATTGTCGGTGATGAGCAAATTGGAAAAATATTTCGTTTAGCGCGCAAATTATATGGCAAACGAATCATACATGTCAATTCGACCTATATGGGAGGCGGTGTCGCCGAGATGCTGCAAAGCCTGGTGCCTTTAATGAACGATGCAGGGTTGAAAGCTGATTGGCGGATCTTGCGTGGATCGCCCGACTTTTTTGACATCACAAAAAAGTTTCATAATGCCCTGCAAGGGGATGAAATTAATCTCTCTAAGATGAAGAAATCGATCTATGAGCAGGTCAATGAAGATTTTGCCCGTTATGCCGATTTGAATCATGATGCAGTCATCATTCATGACCCCCAACCCTTGCCGCTTATCCGTTATTATCACAAGACCCAACCTTGGATATGGCGCGGCCATATTGACCTCTCAGATCCCAACCCTGTTTTGTGGGAGTATCTCAAATCTTTCATCTTACGTTACGATCTGGTGATCGTTTCTAACAAGGAGTATCAAAAAAATGACCTGCCTGTCGAGCAGTACATCTTTGCACCAGTTATCGATCCTCTCAGCCCGAAAAATATCCAACTCTCATTGTCAAATATTAGAAATTACTTGAAAAAATATAATATACCGACGGACAAGCCAATAATTACACAGATATCACGGTTTGATAAATGGAAAGATCCCGTGGGCGTGCTGGAAGTATTTAAGCGAGTACGGGAGGAAGTCGATTGCCGTTTGGTGCTTTGCGGCAGCATGGCTGCCGATGATCCAGAGGGAATAGAGATCTTCAAAAAGGTAGAGCGAGAAGCCAACAGCATGTTGCAGAAACAAGATGTGATACTCTTGACCACAGAGAATAATTTCCTGGTCAATATTCTGCAGCGCGCCTCTGCGGTGATCATACAAAAATCAATACGCGAAGGATTTGGGTTGACCGTGACCGAGGCGCTTTGGAAAGGACGACCTGTTGTGGCTTCCAATGTGGGCGGAATTCCCCTGCAAATTCAAAATGGAGAAAGCGGTTTTCTGCTTGATCCAAAGGACGAAAATGGTTTCGCCGATTCGGTCTTGCAGTGCTTGCGCAATCCCACGGAAGCTAAACGCATGGGGCGAAACGGACGTGAAGTTGTCCGACAGAATTTTTTAATCACGCGGTTATTGCTCAACTACTTGCAGGTTTTGGGGGAGATAATCTGAATGTTGAGAATAGACCCCCACACCTCCTGCGAACAAGCTGTATGGAGGGGTACCCAGGGTGGCTTAGAACAAGAGCACTCAACTTCAGAATAGTTTAGGCGTCGGCATTAACTCTGGATGGCTGCTTGGGCCCGGAGGAGGTCATGAAGAGTGATAATCCCGGCCACGTTTTCACTTTCGCGGTCCATGACGACAACAATGTTAGATGGGGACTCTATGAACTTGTTCCCGATTTCACGGACTGTCTGTTCTGGATAGCAGGTCACGGCCGGGATAATCTCTGGAAGCACCCCGGCGTTCAGCGCCGATAGGATATCCTTCCGGCCGATAATACCCTTCAGATGGCCTTCTGCAACAAGCGGGAAATAGGCGTAGGGATGGTCATCAACTGCTCTTTTGAGATTTTCCGGGATCAGATCGATTAGAACGATGGGGCGGGGATTAGCTATTGCCCCGATGGGCATGTTTTGCCAGCTCTGCAGATCAAGAGGTGGCCGGACTTTATGCAGCTCGTGGCCGTCCTGGATGAGCAGGGCGTCGTAAAAATTAATCGGGCCGAAGAGACGGGCAACAGCTTGACTGACAACGGTTCCGATTAAAAGCCCCGGAACGAGTGAGAATTGGTGCGTCATTTCGAAGACAATCAGCATCGAGGTCAATGGCGCCTGGACGATGGTGCCAAGACAAGCACTCATCCCCACTGCTGAAAGTACGATCCGGTCGGCGGGAGATAACGGCAGCCAGAGTCCCAAGAGCCCCCCAAGGAAATATCCGCTCATTCCCCCCAAGAAGAGCGATGGTGCAAATATTCCACCACACGCGCCAAAGCTGTAGCTGGTGGCCGTCGCAACAAGTTTAGCTGCCACCAGCAGACCCGCGATCCGCCAATCAAAAAGATTGTTCAGAGCGCTTGAAAGGTCCTGATAACCCAAACCGAAAATCCCGATTTTCCCCGTCGTCAGAAACAACGTCACTCCAATACCCCAGGTGATCATCCCGCCGAAAAAAGGCAGGAGCCATGAAGGGAGGCGCCTTTGGCGAAGTAACCGGCCTCGTAGTTTCAGTGTCGCGCTCAGGAAAATGCGGCCGACGATGGCGGCAAGGAATGCCACAGCCGGAACGACCGCGTAATGCAGCCAACTGACGTTATCGACCGAGGGCAATGAGAAGGCAGGCTGACGCCCAAGAATACCGTAAACGACAAAAGCTCCTATTACCGAGGCTAATAACACGCGCCCCAGGAAGCGGCTGTTTAAATCGCCAATAACCTCTTCAATGGCAAAGGCGATGGCAGCCAGGGGCGTGTTGAATGCCGCTGCCAGCCCAGCTGATGCACCAATGATGGATGCGCCACGACGTTCGCGACGCGGCGTACCCAAAATGCCGGAAAGATTGGAGGCCACACCGGCCCCGATGTAGACAGACGGACCTTCACGACCCAGGCTCTGGCCGCCCCCGATGCTGAGGATCCCTCCGACAAACTTAATAATGACAGGCCTTAAACGAATCCAACCCAGTTCCTTCCAGAAAGCAGCTTTAACTTGCGGAATTCCACTTCCAGCCGCTTCAGACCCAAAAAACTTGAGGAGCAAGCCAACCAGAAAAGATGTTGTGGCGATCATTATAAAACTGGCAACAACGAAATACTTCTTCGAGTAAGTGGCAAAAACAAGATAGCTCCGCGCAAAAATTAAGTTGGTCAGGAACAGGAATGCTACCGCTGAAAGTCCAGCTGCGAAGCTTATCAAGGCCGTTTGAACAGTTGACCGCATATTCTCTGGCAGCTTCTGGAGAATACGTAAAAGAAATGGAGAGTATCGCAGCGAATTGATCAATGTCATTCTGCCCACTTGCCGTAGTAGAGAAATAAACAAAAGTGAAATACGGATCGGATTATAAAAGCGACGCTAAAGAAAATTGGATTGACAAAGGTTCTAACCCTTGTGACTTTAACAGTTCATATCCTCATTACTGAGCAGCAGATCCAGCAACTATTCGCCGTGCTGCTCTTGCTCCTTGCCGAACTATCAGGAAAATAGCTATTCGAGTCACAAAAATCAAGAGACATTTCCTTCGCATGCGGAGCTGCCTTCCTTTTCATCTACAAGCCACAGGTTTAATCAAATCAAAAATAGATATTTCTTATGAATGACTCTGCTGATTTACTACTTTTGAAAGATTGACCGAAGATTTGTAGTTTTGTGCACTTGTTCTTTGAAAATTGGTGAGCTTTGTTCAATCTGATGCACCGGAATCTCCAATGCAAGCCATCAGGAGATTCCTGGTGCCCATTTGCCCTTCCCGGGCTCCTTTTTGTTGGATTAAGCCACTTCAAGCGCCAATTTAGGGGTCAAATAGCCATGATTTTGACCATGGCGAATAAATCGTTTGACATTGCAGGATATGGCCGCGAAAATCAGCTGTAGTGTGGTCCGGTTTCTTGACCGGTGGCGGGACCTGCGCACTCCATGGACTCGCGTCATTTCTGATACCGTTGCCTCGACCCCGGCACGAATGGCACATTGTTTCCGGTAGCCGGCATCTTCCATGTAAAGATGATAGCGCCGGGCGCTGACATATTCGGTTTCAAGGACCTTCCAGGTTGCCACACGTTTACCGGTCTTGACAGGGCACCGGGCCGCCTGATCGCAAGTCCTGCAGATGCGGGGATCAAAATGCACCAGCATTTCTTTGGTTTTGATGCTTCTATGCTGATTGATGGGAATTTGACCCAGAGGACAACTCTGTATTGCCATTGTCCGCGTATCCTGATCATAATTCACTTTAAAATCAGCAGCATCGAACGGACGATTAGCGCTGTTGTAACTCTCGAAGGATTGAGAATGTCCCGGCGTTGGACCTTCCAGGGTGATGCCGTTCTTCTCTGAATTCAGGATCGTTTGACCATTGACAAAACCGGCATCACAATATTGCTGTTCCGGCTTGAACTCGTTTTCAGTTAGCCGCTGCTGAATCGGCTCTTGATCGTTGCCGTCATAATGATTGGCCGCATGCACATCCACATCCAGGAGGAATTGTGTTCGGTTTTCCTGGTCGCAAGTTTCGGTGATCACCGCCTTGTCGCCGGTGACGCGCTGTTTGCCTTTGCGAACATATCGGACTTCCGGATTATGGGGCGTACAGAGGGCGTCTTTGTCCGGTTTCTCTTTGATGAGAATTTCAGGCTCGCCCGGCTGGCTTTCGTTGACTTGACATTGCTGATCGAAAACCTGGCACAATATCTCAAAGCTCTCGTAATGTGCTACTTGGCGATGGTTGCTGAAAGCTGCTTTCAACCGGTATAAATCCTGCGCCATCAGGGCTACTTTTCGCTGTGCCAGTTCATGATCTTTCTCGGTCAAATCGAACTCTTTTTCAAGGTAGGTCTGCGATAACTGCCCTTTAATCTTTTCGTACAATCCGGGCTTTTGCTTGCGCAAATTTAACAAAAACTTGCGGATCGTCTCTTTGAAAAGGCCATAGCGTGATAATATCCGCAGCCAACCGTGCATATAGAATGAATCGGTCCTTTGCTTCTTGATCGATGTGCCGCAGGCTTCTATGAAGTCCTCGGTCATCCGGACAAACAATTTACGAGCTGTTTCATCCCCTTCAAGACGCTGGTAAAATTTGAACAAAGTCGTATGATCAATCGGGTTTCTCACTACCGGCGTCCGCGTGGCGCACAACCAGTCCAGCCGGCGCGAAAACTGAAATTCAACGCCGCGCCAGGTCAGCCGTTCCATTCCCATAAATATCAGAAGCGAGAGCATGACCTTTATGGGCGCATTAGGCCGACCTTCGGCGGCGTCATATAAATGCCGGAACTCTTCCTCGTCGATCAACGGCAGTATCTTGTCACGATAGATAAACGACCAGTCATCCTGGGGCAAGACACCCTGGAAATAGGTCTCAACATCAAACAAAGACGATTGGTCAGCTGATTTCTGAAACAAGGCATACTCCGCAGATAGTAGTTATCTTCATTACGATTAACTGGTTAAGATAGTAAAAGCTGCGGTATTTGTCAATCACTTTCTTGCAATTAAGTAGATTATTTTTAATCCATTAAGCCGTTCGCTTCTAGTAAATCAACAGAGTCATTAATAAAATGATGGGGATTTGTCTGTTAGCATCAATAACCATTTTCCAGAAAGATTTTGCTTCGCTATCTCTTTCAATAATTGTTGGGAAAGGAGACAAACAATAACCGCTGGAAGTCGATGATGTATTTTTATTAAGAAGGATATCGGCAATAATGCTTGGGGAAGATGGTACAGGAAATTGAGGTTCATCACCAAAATAGCCGGGTGATAATTGATGAGATACCATCAATGAAAAAAGGTAGTTATCACCTTGTGAAGTAATGCCAATATCAGTGTACCATCGCCTGAATTTAAAACTGCTATCCTGATGTTCAAATCTCATGGCCCAAAACTCTGGATGGTGTAGGTCACCTGAGCCTTCTTCAACGGCAATTTGAATATTCGACCGATTCTCATCATCTCCTTTTAAATTCCCTCCCGAAAAGAACCATCCCCTTGACAAATCTTTTGAACTGAATTTTGCATTTTTACTTTTCAAAATCCATTTCCGTATTAACCTAATAATATCAGCCCAGTCAAAGTCGGATCCTTTTGGAGAAATGAAAAAGCTGCATCGATAATGGATCGTTCTATATACATTTGGCATTAAATTGCCTCAATATTTTGTTAGTTATTGACTTAAGAATGATAATGATTCTTGCGTGAATACTTCAGCTAATTGAAGAAAAAAAGGCTCAGCGATCTGTAATGACTGAGACTTCAATTTCCCACCATATCCCCTCCCAGGTATCACTCATGCATTTCCACTGCATTTCAGAATCTCTGAGAAAATCCTTGAAATGTAATAATAATATACACAAAAGCAAGGCTTGTTGCGGAAGTGATCTACTTTTATCATCTTAGTATTGAAATTCCGTGGCGATTTTTGTAATGCTTATATTGGAAATTGACAAAAAAGGGCATAAATTTAAAGTGTGTTATGAACCTTGGAGGCCCTTATGTCCGAAAGAAGATGATTCAATTCTGAAGAAAAAGTCATGATTCTGCGTGAGCAGCTGGACAATAACGTCAAAATCTCAGAGCTAGCCGCAAAGTACAAAGCGCATCCCAGTATCTACTAATTCCGATTATTATCTAAGTAGTCCCAGAAAAAGGCCTCCAAATACTGTAGAAACAATTGCAAAAAGAATGACTAAAACGATAATCGCTGGAATCGATGCTATAATCCATTTAATCATAAATGAGACCATTGAAAGAAATGGCATCTGTATATCAGTGACTATAACCTCTTGCAGTTCATCCCTGCTTGACTGCCTTCTCGATCCATATATCCTTTTTTTATCTAAATCAGTGTCTGTAACCACTTGCGGTTCATCCTGATCGGTGACATCTTCTTGGATCTCTGACACATCTGCACCACATTTTGGGCATTTAGTATCTTTTAATGATACTTCTGCATTACAATCCATGCAAAAATACACTTCCTTTTCATCTACTTCGGGATTACTCTTCTCCATTTTTTTCTCCGTTATTATTTAATCGTTTATTTCTATAATGAATATATTGTCTTAAAAAGAAAGGCCCAGCCATCCCATAATGACTGAGCCTACTATCCCACCATATCCCCTCCCAGGAGAAATCCCCATCTCTAAAGCAGAACCGCTTAATCTTTCAACAATGTAACAAATTTTGGCTGAAAGTCAAGAAGATTTATCATTTTCATCATCCAGGGGCCGAAGTAAGGATTCACGATGCTATTGACGTATAGTTACGTTGATGATGAGTTCCAGTATATTCGTTTCAATCGTATAAATATATTGCTATTTATATAATTGAATCGTATATTCCAATCATGGAAGAGCTCTTATATCAATATAATCCCTGGTGGGAGAACGACCGGCCCGTCGAGGAACTCAAACTCCGCGAAAAATATCTTCGCGATCTGCGCCGGCACCTCGATAACAGGCAGATCATCCTCCTCACCGGCCTGCGCCGCGCCGGTAAAACCAGCTTGATGAAACTGATCATCCATGAACTCCTCCGGCAAAAGGTCGCGGCTGACCACATCTTTTACATCAGCCTTGATGACTATCTCCTCCAGAAAAACAGCCTGGCGGAGATCGTAAACGAGTTCCGCAAGATACACAAACTCAAGGTCGAGGAGAAAATCTATCTCTTTTTTGATGAGGTGGCCAGCAAATCCGATTTTCATGTTCAACTCAAGAATGTCCATGATTTGCAAAATGCCAAAATCTTTGCCGCCTCATCTTCCGCCTCCATGCTGCGGGACCAGAAAGCGAGTCTCACGGGCCGTTCCGTAACCCTGGATGTGAAACCACTGGATCTATTCGAATTTCTCCAATTCAGGAATATCGAGGTCAAGCAGCGGGACAGCCAATTGTACAAATCCTATTTCCTGGAATACATTAAAACCGGGGGGTTGCCGGAAAATGTGCTGAATCCCAGCCGTGAATATCTCATGACCCTTGTGGACGATATCATTCAAAAAGATATCACCGCATTTCATGGCCTCAAGAATCACCAGATCCTGAGGGATTATTTCACCCTGTTAATGGAGCGCAGCGGCAAGCAGTTCAGCATCAACAAGATCAGCAAAATTCTGGATATTTCACCGGACACCTCCAAACGCTATCTGAGCTACTTTGAATCCGCCTACCTCATCCATCTGCTGCCGCGTTGGGGAAAAACGAATCAAAAACTGCTGTCGGCGAAAAAAATCTACGCCTCAGATTTGGGCCTGAAATATCTGTTCATCGGCAACCGCGATATCGGCAGCTATTTCGAGAATTATATTTACCTCGAACTGAAGAACATAAAGTCGTTGTACTATTTATATGAAAACAACATGGAAATCGATTTTTACAGCGATGATAGAATCCTGATCGAATGCAAATTCTATGCGGAGATGAGCAAAGGGCAGCAGGAGTTGTTTCAATCCTGGCCCGCCCAGAAAAGACTCCTCATCGATTCCGTGGAAAAACTGACACTCTTGCAGGAATTATAAAGGGAGACTGCCTTGGCCGGGGCCAGGAGTCTGTCGGATTTAGCGGCACAATTCAGCTAAATCCTCTATGATTGTCCTTGAATACGGTTGGTAAAATTATTTGAAGTGTTCTTTTTTAGCTTGCTTGCTGCGGCTGAGCGTCACGCTATTGAACAAGCCGTTTATGAAGAAAAGCTCGCCAAGCGAGCTGAGAAAGAACGGAAAACCGGCAAAAAGAGTAAGGGCAAAAATCCCTAACCGCCCAAGCCGGGCCCAACCGGCAAAGATCAAATTAACCTGACCGATGAAGAGTCACGGATTTTGCCGATCGCCGGTGGTGGTTTTCAACAATCGTAAAACGCACAGGCCGGTGTAGATACCGCATCAAAGCTCATCGTCACCGCCCATGTCAGCCAGAAACCCAACGATAAACAAGAGCTAAAGCCGGTTCTGGAACGTCTGGCCGTTTTACCTAAGAAGTTGGGAGCAGCTAAAGAATTGATCGCCGATAGCGGATATTTTGGCGAAAAGAATGTGGCTGCTTGCGAATAAAATCGGATTACCCCTTATATTGCCGTAGCACGAGATCAGCATCATCAATCTTTGCAGGATCGATTTTCCGAATCACCGCCACTGCCTGAAGATGCCGATGCCGTTGAAAGAATGAAGAATCGGCTCAAAACGGCGGCAGGCAAGGCCATTTATGCACAAAGAAAAATTATCTCAGAGCCGGTTTTGGCATCATCAAATCGGTGGTGGGCTTTAGAAGTTCCCTGCTTCGTGGACATGAGGCCGTCGGCGGCGAATGGCTGCTGGTTTGTCTGGCATTCAACATTAAAAGGCTGCATGTTTTGAGAGCAAAATGACAAAGAACGGGAGGAACTTGGTTAAAACCAGTTGATCAGCTGCAGAATCATCCCCTAACGTATGATAAAAATCAAGTCAGCCGGATTTTCTCCAAAAATAAGCTCAAATCCGACAGGCTCCTAGATGACATCTATTGGCAACCGGGCATACTCGAACCTGTGCATTTAATGGGATAAGGGAAGAGAGCCCTCGGTGGAATGTCCAGCAGGGGCTTTCTTCTGCCTGGGCTGGAATGAGTGCGCCCCGCTCAACTTGCTGGCCGTCTGCGTCAATCCCGGCAGCGCCTTCAACTACTGCTGGAGTATGACCTTGCGCAAGAAATGCCGGCTCACCATGGAGAATCTCAACGACTCCGAGCCGTTGACGCCCTATTACCGATCGATTACACCTTGGCCGAGGTGCCCGTTGACGCCGCTTATTTCCACGCCCAGGACCAGCAGGCGCCATGACGGCCGCTATCTGCCGCAGCAGTCGGAGATCACCTCGGTCTGATTCTGGTACCAGATCCTGCCGCACACAGGTTTCCCCAAACGTCGGATTGGCGTGGACTGGAGGTGAACTGAGTTTGGCAAGGAATCGCGGCGGTCTGACGAGCGTCAGGCCTCTGCTTTTTTTGCCACCAGCAGGAAGAGGGAAAATTGACGCAGGATGCCGTCAACCTCTCCCACATGTCAATTCTCACCGATTCTCATTGATAAAATCCTGCCTCGTCATCAAGGAGATGCCCTCTTCCTCGTATTGTTTCAAGAGCTCAGCCCATTTTTCTTCTTCGCGCAAGACGATGGCGTCGGTGATGATAGTTACGGCGTACCCCCTGTTCAAGGCACCGCGCGCGGTGTTATGCACGCAGCCGGCAGCATCCAGACCGACGAGATAGAGTTCATCCACCTGATTTGTAATTAAAAATTCGCCGAGTTTGGGATTGGAGAAGGCATCGCTTTTCGGTTTTGGAAAGATGTTGCCGGATATGACCGTAATTCGTTTATCGATCTCGGTGCCCGGATTTCCTCTGATAGCGGTTCCTCCGGCAAAGAGATTGGATAACAGCCTGCCTAAAAATCCATCCAGCTCCTGTCTGATGTAGACGATGATGATATTTTTCGTGGCTGCCGCCTCCGTGATCGTATTCACTGCCGCGATCAATTTCGCAGAATCTTTATAGGGGAAGGGCGGCTTGGCCGTCGTACCCGTATAGTCTTCCTGAATATCGATCACGAATACAGCCTTGCGGGGATTTTCATAGCGCACAATCTTGCTACCATGCGTGGGCACGGATATCAGTATAATTTTAGCGATCAAAATGGCAATAAAACCGAGTATGACAACCGCAAACGTGATCGAGATCTTTTTTGTCCTGCTCATTTGCCTTTTCTCCTGTATGGGTGATCATCTAATAGGAAGGAGATACCGGAGACCGTTCCAGTGTGCGCCCGGCACGCCTGCAACAGGGCCATCCGCTAATTTTTACTGAGCTCATCCAAAAGCCGCATGGCCAGCTCACTTTTTACTATGGGAACCCTCAACTCGATACACATGTTTTCCGGCAACATAGCCCAGGGAGGCTCGATGAATCTGAAATTCTCATTGGTTGCATAATACTCAATGCCGTTTTCTTCGAGAATGTTCTTGGCCAACGTGAATTCATAATCCAGGGAAGAATTGAATATCGCGATCGTCTTGAAATCGTCCATCTCCGATTCCTTGAAAAAGCTGCACTAACTGGCATTATTCTCAGCTGGTCGATGATCCGCTCTGGCGACTGGCGCGAGCAGCTTCCGGGTCTTGTGTTCTATTCTATTGGGGTGGCAGTGTTTCGACATAATGACGCGCCTTTTCGATCCATTCCCGGAGCTGTGGCCCCTTGGAATCCTTCTCCGTCACCATAACCCAGCCGCTCATCTGACGTCCGGTGATGTCAAATGACTTGACTTGGGCCTCCTTCAGGGCCTCCCTCCCGAGTTCCTCTTCAAGCCTCAGGATCAGATACTCCTGGTAAACCCCGCAGCGCATATTGCCGTTCAGCAGGTAGCAAGTGCCGCCGAACATCTTTTTGCGTGTCCAATTCATGCCGGCGACCGCTTCGGTGATTCGGGCATCAAGCTTTTCATCGCAGGACATTAGGGGACTCTTTTAATCAGGATGATGTTCATAATACGATGTCCAGCGTGACAGATTTTATGCTGCGTATAGTGGAAGCGGGCAGAATGCCCAAGTATACCGTTGGTCTTTCATACCTGAGCGACTGGGTCACGGCCGGGGTGGGTGAAAATAAAAGCCCGTTTTACCGCTTCCGTGGTCAGCCCCCATCCGAGCGCCAGCATCAGGGCGCCGCCGTCGAGGATGATGAGCAGCATCCCCGGGGTGATCTTGAATGGTAGCCCCAGCATATGTTGAATCCCGGAGGTCGTGGAGGGTTCAGACAACGCCAGTAAACCAGAGACGAAACACACGGCGGCCAGAACGCTCGTTGTGCAAAGAGCTGATTGTTTTGCCGCCTTATGCATGCGATTGGCATCCGCGCCGTTATGCCGCAGCCAGCGACCAGCGAAAAGGCCTGCAGGGATGGAAAGGAACGTATGAAAGACCGGGAAACCCATGAAGAAGCCGAACAATCCGGTCGCATAAAACATATAAACGGCCATCCAGATTCATGATTTCGACGAGAACGCGCGCCGCATCCAGCGCCTCAGGAAGAGGAGGTCGATCAGCAATCCCGAAAGGAGGCCGGCCAGGGCCCAGGTAAAAATTGAGGATTCCGATACGAACGGGATACTGATCCACCAGCCAGCGACAAACAAAAGGATGACGTGAATGACCCCCAGGACGATGCCCATGGCGGTATTCTCGATTTTCAGGTGGTGGATTCTGCCATGATGCCTTTATTTTCTTATAGATACATGAGTTATCAACAGAATTTGACTATTTAGATGGATTCACCAGACAGAGCAGCAAAAGGGAATGGAACGCCATGGCCCGGATAGACGAAACCAATGTTCAATTTCCGCAGTTTTTCGAGACTGGCACGGGCGGCTGAGGGATCATCCATTAGCGAATTGAGCGTGGGCTTTTTTCGGTTTTCGAACAGGTCTCCGCAGAAAAAGGCACCATCCTCCATGAGGATGCCAATCGAACCTCTGGTATGGCCGGGAACGTGCACGATCCGGCCGTGAAAACCGTATGCGGTCAGTGTATCATCATTATGCAGACAAATATCCGGCATAAATCGGTCTTGCAGATTCAATTTAAACAAGGTTTGCGCAAGTGTCCTCATGATTAAATTGGGCCGTCGCCTGCTCCAGAACAGATCCCCCTCTGCCACCATTCCAGTATCTTCCTGGTGCATGGCCACTTTGGCGCCATACTGATTATGCAGGTGTGCACAATTTCCGCAGTGATCGAAATCCCCGTGGGTTACGAGGATTAACCGCAGATTCTGGCTGGTGCATCCGGCCTTTTCGAATTCTTTTTCAAGAGTGGAGCGCGTGGCCGCCCAACCTGTGTCGATCAGGATGAACCGGCCATCCGACTCAAGTAGATAACAGTTTACGCTGGCAAACCTGTTTTTTAAGGTTATAGCTGCTATTTTGCTTCTCATATCATCGCCATGATCTTGATTGAAATTTCCTTTCTGCGCCGGCAGTGCTGTGAACCTGCTGAAAAATACTATTTCTTTGCCATTTTTTCTATCTATTTTCCGATAATTTTCCTGTACTATGATCCCATGTTCTGTATTTAGTACGTAATTCGAATCCTCTGGTTACTGTTTTTTCAACTCGGACCAGCTGATATAGCTCATCGATGATGGGAGGAGATCCCATGAAACGTCGCGAATTTTTATCGGCGTCGGTGAAAGGAACCGCCGCCATGGCTTTCTTGCCAAACTTTTTGCACTACGCCCGGGATGCAGGGTATACGCTTTTTCCAATTCGCTGATGTCATCCGGATTATGACTGTTCCAGTACTTTAACGAATGGTACTCCCACGTCTCGGGGATCGCTCGGCCCATTTCATCGATGATCTGGTACAGCTTTCTCTGTTTGGCATCGGTCTCCAGATAACCGGGTGGTATCCCTGCGGCTGCCATTCATCGAAAAGCAGGGCCACCTGCTGCCCAGGAGATTAAAGACCTCGATCTTCACCTGGCACGCCTCTGCAAGCTGATAGAGGATCGTTGTGGCAGGATTGAACGGATTGGCGTAATTCTGCCCCAGACCCCACGCCAATTGAATCGCCTCGATGCCGGCCGTTTCGCTGCACAACATCACCATGGCGCGAAGGACGTTGTTCTCATGCAATTTAGGCTGTACGTATTGAGCGCTGGCTTTCAGCTTGCTGATATGGAAGGTCTGAGGAAGGAACAGGAATTTTGATTTTGAGGAATAGGAATTCTGAGGAATAGGAATTTTGATTTTGCTGGGGGTTGCTGGGGGCCATAAAAATCGAGGATATCATTCTTTGACAAGCGCCGGATACCTTATTTGTAGAGCGCTAAGCCATTATCTGGCCCCCTCACCGCTCCTTCCCTGCCGGTAAATTCGCCAGTCAGAATCTGAAAATCAAGCAAAAACGGGCTTTGCCTTGATGTGTAAACCATGATTCCATCCAGGACCCAGGATGGAGTCGTCACGACGGTAGTTAACAAATAAAAATAGTAAAGCACTTGCAAGAAAAGCGATTTTTCTCATTGCCGGTACCTTAAAAACAATACGTCAATCCCAACCACTGCGTATAATAAGTCACCGGGGTAACGTTCAAAGTCACCGTTGGTGGGATAAGAAAATCCGCTTTTGCGAATTCTGCTAATCCATCAAAAGCGAACCAGCGCCAGAGCCATTGTCGTTCCAAAAGACCGGTTCCGGTCTGTAATCGCAACGAATAAGTCAGGATAATTTTTCCGGTATGAATTTTTATGCCGCCGGTCCAGGTAGTTTCGCTCCACTGGCGTTGTGGTTTGCCGGTGCGTTCCGCATGATTTAGAAAATCATTTTGATAGTAATCATATTCATACAATTTCACCTGCGCTCCGGTTGCCAATGACAGCCATTTGGTCGGTTTGATTTGCACACCGCTTCTGATCAGGCGATTGGCAAACCGATAGTCATTGCGTTGTGTAACGTCACCGACGCGATAAATGTGGCCATCCCAATTAGTAAATTCCGTCGCTGCATCAGCCCAGGTCTTGACATCCACCGGTTCATAGATTAAATCTATGCCAAACAAAGTAGTTTCATTCTGCCATTTCAGTCCAAAGCCAAAATTCAAAGCACGGGTATTGCCCGGATCACGGGGAATGCCGGCCAGGGGATATTCCGGAATTTTCGGATGATGCCGCCAATCCGCAACGATCAGAGCGGCCAGCGTTAACGGCTCGCTGATTTTTTTCATATAGTTCGCCTGAACCCACCACCCGTTATTTTCATCCTTGTTGACAACATTTTGCTCTGTCTGCAATATTTTGAATAAATATCGGGATCCGGATAAATTCCAGTGATCCCCATTCGCGAGTGAGCTGCAGAGTCCTAGACGGAATTGCCTGGCAGATCCTTTTTGCGATAATTGCGTAGCGTTGGGATATAAGAGATAAACGCCGTCGATTCCGCGAATGCGTACATAATCCACGCCGACGCCAATTGCAGTTTTCAATCGGGGCAGATAAAGGCCGCCAATCCAGGTCCATGGATAGTTGCTCGCTTTAAAATGCGCGCTTTGCCAATTGCCGGCGGATAAAGCCTGAAATCCAGCCATGGCAGCGGTATAGACATTTTTTGAGGTGAATAAAAATCCGATCGGTAAGGTGAAAATGGATGATTTGGCGTTGTTTTGTTCAAGATTATAGCTGGGCCATTGGCCATTATAACGCGTCGAGGTTTCCTGAGAGAATCCCCAGTGACTCAACCGTGGATTGACAAACCATTGTGACCTCGTTTCTGGGGCAAAATGGCCGGGATTGATAAACAGATCCTGTAACC
>Ga0209099_1001062_pt1 | contig 29790 bp, 24 predicted proteins | sample AD_JPNHW2_MetaG_FD_184430 | JGI IMG/M metagenome (GOLD analysis project Ga0209099, IMG submission 184430) | Active sludge microbial communities of municipal wastewater-treating anaerobic digesters from Japan - AD_JPNHW2_MetaG (SPAdes) (version 2) | ecosystem: Engineered > Bioreactor > Anaerobic... | reverse complement strand
AGCCCTTGGCCTCTACGATGCCTTCTGCAATGAGTTGAAGCAAAAAGGCGTCGAGGTCCAGCGAGGAGTGTTTGGTGCAATAATGAGGGTCTCGTATACGAACGAAGGCCCCATAACGATCTTGCTAGACTCAAAGAAGCTCTTTTGAGTTCTTTTTTGAATGAATGAATAATGAATGACCTAAGGATGCAGACAATAGACACCTATCTGCCATCTTAAAAAGAAAGGCTTTGCATTCATGCAAAGCCTTTCTTTTAGTTCGTTCTCAATAAGAACTTGTTTTCTTTGTTATTCTATTTTTATTATTTCTTTGTGCTGGAACGAGGCCTTCCTCCTGGTCGCTTTAGCGAGGTGGCTTGAGATGCCGTCTTAGTGGCTCCTGTCGTTTTTGCAGCCTTCGTGACCGTCGAAGTCTTTCGCGCGGGAACTTTCGCTTTAGCAGATGAAGCCGCGCTCGTCTTTGTTGAACGAGTGCCATTGGCTGTTGAAGCACTTGGTACACGACTGCTTCTTGCTGGAGCAGGAGAAGCTTTGGATTTGCCACGTGCAGGCGCGGCCTTTGAAGCATACTTTGTGGCGGACTCCTTTAGTGTCGTCGTAGTTGCAGTTCGTTTTGCCTGTGTTGCTCTCGGCTGTGTCTCTTTGGTCTGTACTTGGGCTTTGGCTGGTCTGCCACGTTTCTTAGGTGTAGTAGTTGTAGCTTGTTTTGAAGAAGCCCGTCGGGCAGGGACCTTAATAGCGGAAGAGGCAGTCTTGCTTGTTCGCTTTGCAGTTGGCATCGCAGTAGGGGCCGCTTGTTGCGGATTCATAACTCCTGCAGGGCCTTCGATTGCGGCCTGTGCGGCTGCAAGTCTGGAAACTGGTACTCTGAAGGGCGACGAAGACACGTAGTTCATGCCTACGCGATGGCAGAATTTCACGGACTCGAGGTCACCACCATGTTCGCCGCAGATTCCGACCTTGAGTTTCGGCCTCGAAGAGCGCCCTTTGTCTATACCCATCTTGACGAGCATGCCAACGCCGACTTGGTCCAGACTCTGGAATGGATCTGCCTTGAAGATGCCGGCCTTTTTTTCGTCGACATAGTCGGGTAGGAACTTGCCCGCATCGTCTCGAGACATACCAAGGGTCATTTGTGTGAGGTCGTTCGTGCCGAAGGAGAAGAACTCGGCTACGTTGGCTATTTGATCCGCAAGCAACGCGGCACGCGGAACCTCGATCATAGTGCCCACCATGTACGTAAGGGTAATACCTGCCTTCGCTATGAGGGCATCAGCCACTTGACGGGTCCTCGTCTCCAGAATCTTGAGCTCTTTGGCATCGATTACCAAAGGAATCATGATTTCTGGTGCAACTTTGACGCCCTTCTTGGCGACATTGATGGCGGCCGTAATGATGGCCGTGACTTGCATTTCGAGGATTTCAGGATAGGTGATGGTGAGGCGGCAACCACGATGTCCGAGCATTGGGTTGGCCTCGTGCAACTGATCTACACGCTGAATGATCTTCTCAAGTGGAACACCAGTTGCATCGGCAAGCGCCTTCTGCCCTTCCAAGTCGTGCGGTACAAACTCATGAAGTGGCGGGTCGATAAGTCTGATGGTAACAGGTAGCCCGTCCATGGCCTTATAAATGCCCTCAAAGTCCTTAGTCTGGAACGGCAGGAGCTTTGCGAGCGCCTTTTTGCGGCTCTCGACATCGTCTGCGATGATCATTTCACGGATTGCCAGGATGCGCTCTTCCGAGTCGAAGAACATGTGTTCGGTGCGGCAAAGGCCGATACCTTCGGCGCCGAGCCTGCGCGCGTTTTCTGCATCGTACGGCGTATCCGCATTGGTCCTGACTTTGAGTGTACGGATTTTGTCCACCCAGGACATTAGCGTGTTGTAGGCCTCGGGCGGTTGCGGCTGCACAAGCTTGAGCTTTCCAACATACACATTTCCTGTAGAACCATCCAATGTTATGTAGTCGCCTTCTTTTATGACAGTCGAGTCCACTTTGAAGTAGCCATTCTCGTAATCGATATCAAGTTTTTCGCAACCGACGATGCAGCACTTGCCCCAGCCTCGCGCTACAACTGCCGCGTGACTCGTCTTGCCGCCGGTGGCAGTAAGAATCCCTTGCGCCGCATGCATGCCACCAACATCTTCAGGGCTAGTCTCTTTGCGTACCAATATGACTTTCTCGCCCTTCGCGTTCCATTCGTCGGCAGTGGCTGCATTGAACACGACTCTACCGGTCGCCGCACCAGGGACGGCGTCGATGCCTTGTACGAGGAAGCTGTTCTTGAGGACAGAGGGATCAGACTTATCTATCATTGGGTAGAAAATACCTTCGATATCCGTCGTCTTAATGCGCATGATAGCCTGTTCTTTAGTAATCAGCTTTTCCTTTACCATGTCGACCGCAATTCTGAACGCAGCGATTGGGCTTCGCTTGCCGGTCCGGCACTGCAACATGTAGAGTTTGCCTTCCTGAACGGTAAACTCAAGATCTTGCATGTCCTTGTAATGACGTTCGAGCTTTGTACGTACATCACAAAGCTGCTTGTAGGCCTGCGGGTCACGTTTGGCAAATTCAGAAAGCTTGATAGGTGTGCGAATGCCTGCCACGACGTCTTCGCCCTGTGCATTAACAAGGTAGTCGCCATAGAAGACGTTCTCGCCGGAGTTGGGGTCTCGCGTAAAGCAAACACCAGTACCTGAAGTCTCACCCATGTTCCCAAACACCATTTGAACCACGTTTACCGCAGTGCCACGAATGCCTTGAATCTTTTCTACCTTGCGGTACGTGACTGCTTTTTCAGCCATCCACGAATCGAATACTGCATTGATGGCACCAATAAGCTGCTCGCGGGGATCCTGTGGAAAATCTGATTTGATTTCTTTTCTGTAAATAGCCTTAAACGTATTGATCAAGGTGCTTAACTCGTCTGCATTGACATCTGTATCCAAAATCTTTACGCCAGCAGGTACATTCAATCTGGCACGAGTAACCTTATTTTTTAGTTCTTCAAAGGCCTCATCGAAAAGTCCCCGATCGATTCCCATTGCAATTGAACTGTACATCATTATGAAACGTCTGTAGGCATCCAAAGCAAAACGTCTGTTATTTGTTTTGGCAGCAAGTCCCTCAACTGACGCATCTGTCAAACCAAGGTTTAGAATGGTTTCCATCATGCCGGGCATGGAGATAGCGGCGCCAGAACGCACCGATACGAGAAGAGGATCTCGCGGATCACCAAGTTTCTTGCCCACGGTTTTTTCGAGCAACTTGAGGTTCTTATCTACTTCTTTCTCCAGTCCTTCTGGCCATTTTTTGCCATTCTTAAAATACAGATCGCAGACCTCAGTCGTAATTGTAAAGCCTGCTGGGACCGGTAATCCAATTTTTGTCATCTCGGCAAGCCCAGCGCCTTTGCCACCGAGCAGATCCTTCATAGAGCCATCGCCTTCGGCGACGCCATTTCCAAAGAAATAAACGAATTTTTTCCTAGCCATTCTGCATTTCCTCCCGTCGGGGATTTAAGAATTGCGAGACATTTTGCGGTATATACAATGTCCCGGACGTGAATGGAAGTTCACATCATTCAACAAAATACCGTCATGTAGGCTAATCAAAACTATGTTCTCTGTCAAGGAATCAAATATCGCGTTATACGACACATAGGCTACACCAATAAATAATTGACTAAAGTTCTGCAAAGGTCTACATGATTAGATATGGCATCAGTGTATTTCCATGTAGATCTGGACGCCTTTTTTGCTTCGGTTGAAAGGCGGGACAATCCACAGTTTGCTGGCAAGCCGATCATAGTGGGAGCCTTGCCCGGCAGGCGAGGAGTTGTTTCAACCTGTTCCTATGAGGCAAGAGCCTTTGGCGTGCATTCTGCGATGCCCATTTCGGAAGCTTTTCAGCGATGTCCTCAAGGGATCTTCTTACCGGTGAGGATGGGGCGGTATGCTGAGGTTTCAAGACAGGTAATGGCAATTCTTCGTAGTTTTACTCCAGATCTAAAGCAACTTTCTATTGACGAGGCCTTGCTTGATATGACCGGAACACAACGTCTTTGGGGCACATCAAAAGAAGCGGCGCTTAAAATAAAGAACAAGGTAAGTAAAGAGCTTGGATTAACGGTTTCTATTGGCATTGGCGCGAATCGATATGTTGCCAAGGTGGCGTCTGGGTACAGAAAACCAGATGGGCTTACGATCGTGGAAGAAGGAGAGGAACAAGGTTTTCTGGCAAGTCTCCCCTTAGAAAAACTCTGGGGCGCCGGAGAAAAAACACGTCAGGGGTTGGCTTCGCTTGGCATCTTTTACATTGCCGATTTGCAGAAGATTTCGGAAGAACGCTTGAGAGTTAAGTTCGGCAAGGCTGGAGCGAGGTTTTTGCATGTTGCCGCCTATGGACAGGACTCAGGAATTTTTCAAGACGAGGTAGTCTCTCACTCGATCAGTACAGAGCGCACTTTTCAGCGCGATACTCTGGACCGAAATATGGTCTTGGATCTCTTGCGTCAATTCTCTGATGAGCTCATTGCACGACTATGGTCAGAGCGAGCAGTGTCTTATTCCCTGGGGATTAAACTGCGTTATGACGACTTTTCTTCTACAAATCGGCAGTGTTTGCGTTCTTCGGGTTATAGAGCATCAGAAGAGATATACGACGACGCGGTGTGCTTGTTCGATAAACATTGGGACAAGAACCGACCACTCCGACTCGTAGGAATGGGACTTTTCAATCTTCAATTCAAAGATACCTTGCAGGCAGAGCTTTTTGATAACGAGCATGATAAAGAACGCACCGCACAACAGGCAATACTAAAACTCCAGGAAGGCGGTAAAGGGAAAATAACCCGTGCCCGGTTTTTGGGAGACCCGCACTCTAAAAAGTCTCCATCGTAAAACTTTTAACAGACTCCTCTTCACGTCAGACCCGTCTTCATGTCGGAGGAAAACTCAAGAATACTCAAAATGGCTCTAAAGAGCTTTAAGCTACTTGTAGTGCAAGAAGTTCCTAAGCACAACGCACCCTTTGTTACCAGCTTACGCTCAACGCAGGAGCCTTTTCCGAAATAACAATGTCTTTCATCGCACCAGAAAAAGATGCAGTCTTGCCATCGATCTTGGAAGAGACGATTGTATTGTTGGAATCGGCCGTCTTGATTGCCTTTGGCGCTTCCACTGTCAGCCTGAATGTATAAGCGTCGAACGCTTCGATCGCAAGGTGCTTGCCATCTGAATCGAGTGGTGCAAAATCGCCTCCTAGGCCGAAATAAAGTGATGTCACACCATTGGCATTGTCGTAGCGTGCCAACTTTCCTTCGGGATCCAGATAAGCAATGAGAGCATCAATACTGCTAAAACCTATATCCATTTTGATGACAGTATCTTTCCCGGATTTTGAGCTGGACCACGACTTAAGCACAAGGCCATTCTTTTTCCCTAAACTGCTTTCCACATCAGATCGAGACAAGGGTATGGGCAATTGCGCCTTGTTTTCGTCCAATTCTCCAAGCGAAAGAAGTTCATTGGACACGCGGTATTCTGCGATTAAGTCTCCTGATCCTGAATCGGTAACCCTGATTTTGGCGTCAACGCCTACACAGGAAGCTAATAAGACTACGACAACGCACAAAAGGCCGGCGTTAAGTAGAAACCTAGTGGATTTCTGCCTCATATGACTCATAGGACCCTCTCTCGTCAAAAATCTCGGAATAAACTTGCAAAGACTGGATTCGCACAGGAAAATAATCTTCAACAAACTGAGCCGCGCTATGCATAACCTTTTCACCGAACACTTTGGAATTCGAAACAAGCGCGCCGCCAATTTCCGCAAACGCAGCTGTGTCTTGCAGGTCTACTTCAGCGCTGGAGATGTTAAATTTGTGATGTAACTTGCTCTTTATGCCCTGAATTATGGATCTCTTGTCCTTCAATGTTGAAGTTTCCGGAAGCTCCACAATGAGGAGAATCATCGATACAACCATTTCGGCACAATAATAGCATGTCCGGGCATTCTTGACACCCCCTTTGAGTCTTGATTATTGTGCTTAGCTATGAAAAGAAGACTTGTGACTTCTGCGCTGCCTTACGTCAACAATGTTCCCCATCTGGGCAATCTTATTCAGGTTCTCTCCGCCGACGTTTTTGCACGTTTTTGTAGATTGAGAGGTTATGATACCCTCTATATTTGCGGAACCGACGAGTATGGGACCGCAACAGAGACCAAAGCCCAAGAAGAAGGGGTTACGCCTCGTGAGCTCTGCGACCGTTACCACGCCCTGCACGAAGAGATTTACAATTGGTTTAATATTTCTTTCGACAAGTTCGGACGCACCTCAGCTCCCGAACAGACTGAAGTGACTCAAGGTATCTTCCTGGATCTGTATAACAATGGTTACATAACGAGCCAGACCGTTGAGCAGCTTTATTGTGATTCCTGTGGAAGATTTCTTGCTGACCGCTATGTAAGGGGTACCTGTCCTTCCTGCGGTTACGATGGTGCACGGGGAGATCAGTGTGAGAATTGTGGCAAACTGCTTGAACCCACGGACCTAATAAACCCCGTGTGCTCTACATGCGGTTCAACACCTCATCTCAAATCCACCACGCACCTCTATATTGACTTGCCCAAGATTCTACCAAAATTGGAGCCATGGATCCAGGAAATTAGTAAGAAAGGTTTTTGGTCGAATAACGCCATTCAGATGACACAGGCTTGGCTGCGCGACGGGCTTAGGCCGCGCGCGATTACTCGTGATCTCAAGTGGGGGATTCCTGTTCCCTTGGCTGGATATGAAGATAAAGTGTTCTATGTCTGGTTTGACGCCCCAATTGGTTATATCTCCATGACCGTTGCGCTCGCCAAAGAAAAGGGATTTGACTGGAAATCCTGGTGGCAAAACCCCAATGAGGTGGAACTCTTCCAATTCATCGGGAAAGACAACATCCCCTTCCATACCGTTGTGTTTCCCTCCAGTCTGCTTGGCTCTGGTAGGAATTGGACCATGCTTCATCACATGTCCAGCACCGAATATCTGAACTATGAGTCAGGAAAGTTCTCCAAATCGAAGGGCATCGGGGTGTTTGGGAACGATGTCATGGAAACCGGTATTCCTGCTGATGTTTGGCGGTTTTATATTTTCTGGAACCGACCGGAAACGTCAGACTTTACCTTTGTATGGTCGGACTTTCGTGATAAGGTAAACGGCGAACTAATAGGCAATCTTGGCAATCTGGTCAATCGCACCTTGACTTTTGTGAGCCGATATTATGAGGGTACCGTGCCGGTGAGCAGCCCTGATTCCTCGTACTGGGAACAAATAACCACGTTGGAGACTAAAGTCACCGATGCATTGGAGTGTGCCGACTTGCGCGATGCATTCCATGGAATTTTTGAGATTTCCGATATTGCAAATAAGCGGTTCCAGGATGGCGAACCATGGAAAACAAGGACGTCCGAGCCTGAGAAAGCCGCCCAATTGCTTGGAGATTTGTGTTACACCCTGCGTGATCTTGCTATCCTATTGCATCCTTATCTTCCGAATACGGCCGAAAGGCTGGCTGGATTCTTGGGGCTTACTATAGGCAAAGATGGGCTCGACTGGAGTATGTTAGGGCAGCGTAGTGGATTAGGCCAAATCGGCACGCCAGAAGTGCTTTTCACCAAATTGGAAGAAGATGTAATAGCCAGGCTGCGGGAACGCTATTCTGGCTCACAAAAAGAAAGGTTGAACACCGGCGTTGACCAGACTCAGATTCAAAAGACCGACAAGGAAAGTCCAAAAGAGACTTCAACCGGGACTAAAGAAGAGAAGGGTACCAACCAGTCGCCAAAGCCCTATGCAGATTTGTCCGATGAAGAGCGCTTTGAAAAACTGATCGATTTACGAGTCGCAAAAATCGTCCAGATTGATCGGCACCCCAAAGCTGACAAGCTCTACATCGAACACCTGGACGATGGAACTGGGAAAGAGCGAGTCATCGTTTCTGGCCTTGTTCCGTATTATCGGGAAGAAGAGCTTTTGGGCAAGAATATTGTGCTTGTGAACAATTTGAAGCCTGCAAAACTGCGCGGAATAGAGTCACAGGGTATGCTGCTTGCAGCCTCTATCGTCGGGCCGGAAGGTAAGGAAGCTGTCGAGGTCCTTACCGCGCCATGGGCGGAACCAGGCACAAAAGTTGTTCTATCAGGATCGAATCCTAGGCCTGTCAGAGAAGGAGATGGCGGTAGAACTGTTGTGTCCTCAGAATCTGTCATTGAAGATGTAAAGCATGATACGTCTACTCCAGAGACTATCACAGCGGATATGTTTTTTTCGGTGCCAATTCGGGCACAACAGGGGTTTGCGGTCGTTGGACAAAGCCACCTCTCCGCAGCTGGTAGAGACCTTATATTGGAAAAAGTCCAAGATGGTGAGATTGGATGAACACTAAAGACGTGACGGTCATCGCACGCCGAATCCAAGACTCTCAACACTCCCTTACGCGTCGTGCAGCGGACCTCATGCAAGTCGCACTACCAGTAAGCGACAGTTTCATGCAATCGGCATTTTGGGCCGTATTCAAGTCTCGCACGGGATGGTTATCCTTTGAGTGCGAAGTCACAGCAGCAGGCGAGATGAGCATCCTTTATGTACTCGTACGCAGTCTAAGGGCACATGTCTGTTTTTGCTATGTTCCGCATGGCCCAGCGAGTGTCCCTTCTGGTTTTTCGCCGCAGGAGTATTTGGAAGCTTTGGGCAAGGCCATCAGCGATGCAATTAAGGGCCAAGTTCACAATAGAATTATCTTCGTCCGTTTCGACCTGGCTTGGGAACGTGATACCCCGATGGCGGTAGATCTTTCTCAAGCTTTGGGTGTTTCCGATAAGAACGAAACAACAAAAAGTTCTATTCACAATATTCACAAAAAGAAGACGAACCTCACCCCTGGTACTCCGGTTCAGGTTCCAGACACTGTTGTCTTGCCATTGGCGGATGATCCTGAACAGCTCTTGGCGGCGATGAAGCCTAAATGGAGATATAACATACGGCTTGCACAGAAAAAGGGCGTTGAGGTGTTCAAAGAGGGCGAGGAGGCTCTCGGTGCTTTTCAAAAACTCTACGAAGAAACAGCCAAAAGGGACGAAATAGCCATTCACGAGGCAAGTTACTACAAAGCGCTTTTCTCGGTAGCAGCAGAAGTCAAGGCTCAAGAAAGACTGCCGCTTGATCTTTCAGTCTGGACGGCCAAGTATGAGGGGAAACCTCTTGCTGCGATCATAACTTTATTCTTCAATAAACACGCTACCTATCTATATGGCGCCTCATCCAATGAAAACCGAAACCTTATGCCTGCCTATGCACTTCAATGGAATGCTATCTTAGCGGCAAAGGAAGCCGAGTGCGTAGATTACGATTTCTTTGGGATACCTCCTACTGACGACCCGAACCATCCAATGGCAGGGTTGTATTTCTTTAAGACTGGCTTTGGCGGGCGAATAGTTCACCGACTTGGTGCAATTGACTACCCAGTAAGTACTCTAGCGTATAAATGTTTTCGTTTAGCTGAGGAGCTTCGGCTTTACTGGTATAAGTCGGTAAAGAAACTGTTTCGGAAACACCAAAGACAGGCTCACTGAAAATCTTTTTCGCTAAAGACCAAACCCTCAAATATATAGAGCTCGGTGTCTGGGCTTTTCCATGCATTTGGAGCAACACCTGCCTTTCTGCAAAGGTTCTCCAAAAGGGTAGGGACATCCCATCCCCATTCCAAAGCCACTTGTGGCAGGAAGACTGATGATCGCCCATGATAGGTGAAATAGACTCCATGCACTCCAATTTGTATTTCTGCGGGACTGGCGATTGGTTTCATTGGGCCAAGAACCGTGATCTCAATTTCTATAAGATCAAGCTCATCTTTTCGTAACGGTTCAAAACGTGGATCTCCAAATGCGGCTTCCTTGGCCATTGTCTTTACTGTTTCGCCAAGCGCAGCCCGTCCTACCATCGTCCCTATACACCCCCGCAGTTCCCCCTCGATATTCAGCGTCACAAACGCCCCCGCAACCTGCATGCACCCCGGCGTCATCGGAGGGTAGGCCGGGCTGCGCGCCTCCAGTTCAGAAGCTATTGCCTCTCTTGCGATTGCGCAAAGAACTCGTCGATCTTCATTAGAAAGTTGAAGTGTCATAACTCATCTCCAAAGCACACCGCCGCATAGCCGACCGCCGTATCCTCACCCCCTGCAAAACTCGCCGACGTACTTATCCCCAGGCACGATGCTTGAAGCCCGCTTGAAAACCTGCTCCTCATGAACCCCGCTATGAGCTTGGAACCGCAGAACGAAGAGTCTCTATTGTCTTGCTTATCGATAGCTTCGTCGTCGCCAGCAAGTATAGACTGCACAAAAACTTCTGTGTCCTTTTCACACGCTACTGCGTCCGTGTTCACCGCCATATTTGAACTAATGACAATGAGGGTCGAGTCCAGCCGACCCTGTAAACTAAAGTACAAGTTCGCATAAAGCTGATCAATCATAAGACTGGACACGTCCGACACGATGACAGGAAGAATCTTACAGTCCGGCAGGAGCTTTGCGATAAAAACAAGTTGCATCTCCAGTCCCTGCTCTTCCAGATGAGGAATATCATTTTCAAGAAATTCAGTGTTGCTCAAAACAAGGTCGCGAGTCAGCACACGATCGACAGGCACATCCTTGCCAGGGACAGAGAAAAAGTCTGACTCAGAAAGAAAAACGCCCGGTTCATACGCACGATGTGAGGCTCCCAGGAGCACGACAGTGTCAAACTGTGTCGCGCCTATGCTCTGCCATGCCGCGGCGGCTATATTCCCGGAATAATCCAGACTGCCATGCGGACTAATGATTGCATGAACATGACCCTGCCGGACTTCGCCTGTTTGTATGCGAGTCTTATTCTCGGCCCACTCTGCGAGCCCCGGCTCAACGCCATCAGAAGTCTTCTGCGCAAGGAGCCTTCCTAACTTTTCGTTCAGTTCCTGGGCATCGGCCGGATAAAAAAGCCCCTGCAACAGGGCGTCTCGGCATTTAGGCTTGAGTATTTCTTTGTTTTTTGATCTTTCAGAATATTTCATCGGTCTTAAGTATATGCCTTTGTTTGACCAATGCAACGAAAAAGACTTGAAAAAGCGACCGAAGGGAGTCGAACCCTCGTCTCAAGCTTGGAAGGCTTGGGTAATAGCCGTTATACGACGGTCGCAAACAACGAAGCAAACGAAGCATTTGTAGCTTCCAGACAGGCTCTTTGTCAAGCGCCGGAAGCACAAGATTGCAAATGCTCTCAACTACATTAAGATTTTAGCTTGACGGAATTGGTTTTTAGCTATATTGATAGATGTCAAGTTTCTGTAAAGGGTGTTCTAATTCATTTCTATAAAAAAAGCAAGATAATGGTGCGACAGGATTTGGTTTGAGACAAGATTTGGCTTAACAAGGAAACAAGGATATGGAATTACAAGTTGAAGAACTGCTTGAAAAAATCAAAGCTGATGGCGTCAACGTGGCCAAGAAAGAAGCCGAAAAAATCATAGCCGAGGCTAACGAAAAGGCACGGACCATTGTTGCTGCTGCAGAAAGCAAGGCAAAAACGATCGAGAAATCTGCAGAAGAACGTGTCAATGCGCGCGAAAAAGCTTCAAACATCGCTCTCCAATACGCTGCACGAGATACCATGCTGGCGCTGCGGAAAAAAGTGCAGGTTTTTATGGAAGAAGCAGTTAAAGCCGATTCTCGTCAAGTTCTGGATGCTTCCTCCTTAAGCCGATATCTGCCAGAATTGCTCATGGCCATGGCAAAGGATAACCAGGGCGATATCTCAATCTTCGTCTCGCCTAAAACGCTTTCTTCTATCGACGCTGGCCTTGCTGGACGTCTTGCTGCCGAACTGCGCAGAGGCGTTGAGTTCAAGCCTTTCGATGGTCTGGATGCCGGGTTTAGGATAAGTTTTGGAGACGATACTGTCCAGTATGATTTCTCAGCAGACGCAGTGGCAGAAGTCCTTTCTCGCCGAGTGGATGCCCACTTGGCGGACTGTCTGAAAGCTGCGGCTTCAGCATTAAAGAGAGAGTAATGCGCTACTGGTATTTTGTTCCTACATTGCCAGGTTTTCTCTTCACTTCGCCTGCTCCCATGAGGGAAGAAGATTTTTTGGAGAAGGCTGAGAAATACATGGCAGCTGAGGATTTCGCCGAACTTCGCAAGAGCACCGAGCTTTTTACCTCGGGAACTGTGCCTCCAGACTTTCGCTCCTCTTTGCTGCGCGACTATTTTTACTGGGAACAGAGCATGAGAAACGAGCTTTCCATTCTCCGTTGCCGTGCAGCCGGTTTAAGTGAAGTTACAAAATATGTACGGCCCATAGCGGCAACTTCCAATTCTGAGTCGCTTTCTGATGCGCTGATTCAGCAAGCGCAATTCTCGGCCAGACGAGTCTTTGAGGTTCAGGATCCACTTCTTGCAGAACAAGCTTTGGAACACGAACGTTGGAATTGTTTGGACGAACTCGCCCGCTCTTCTTACTTTGATTTGGATTTCCTTATTGCATATTATCTTAAGCTCAGAATTGTTAACCGTCTTGCCTACTTCGACCAGGAACGTGGCATGGCGGCCTATAAAAGACTTTATAACGATATTCTTGGCAGTGGATCCAACACCGCCCAAACTGCAATTTCTGGAGACATAGCATGAGCCAGACCAAAGGGCATATTACCGCAGTAAACGGGAACATGGTTTCTTCTAAAGTGGAAGGTACAGTCTCGATGAACGAGGTCGCCTATGTTCTTTCAAAGGGGAAACGACTAAAGAGCGAAGTTATTCGCATTCGTGGAGACGAAGCACAGCTCCAGGTTTACGAAATCACCAAAGGCATCACAATTGGTGACGAAGTGGACTTTACAGGCGACATGCTGTCCGTAGAGCTTGGCCCTGGGCTTTTGGGACAAATCTATGATGGTCTCCAGGATCCATTGCCGGAAATTGCCGCAAAGACAGGCTATTTTCTGGAAGCGGGCAATTATTTCGCCGCACTTTCCCGAACTAGAAAATGGCATTTTACACCAATAGCGAAACTTGGCGATGTGGTTTCCAACGCCTACGTCCTTGGCACTGTGCCGGAGAACAACTTTGTCCACAAGGTTATGGTTCCGTTCGATTTTCAGGGCAAAGCCAAAATTGTTCAAATAGTCCCGGCCGGTGATTATACCGTGGACGATATCATCGCAGTCGTTGAGAACGAAAAAGGTGCCAAAAAAAACCTTACAATGAGCTTTAACTGGCCGGTCAAACGTGCTATTAAGTGCTACGCCGAACGACTAAAACCGACTGAACCCATGGTCACCAAGACGCGGATTATCGACACCTTTTTCCCTGTCGACAAAGGCGGTACCTATTGCATTCCGGGTCCGTTCGGAGCAGGCAAAACGGTCTTGCAGCAGGTAACAAGCCGCAATGCAGATGTCGACATCGTCATCATCGCGGCCTGTGGTGAGCGCGCAGGCGAGGTAGTTGAGACTCTTAAGGAGTTCCCTGAAATCATAGACCCACGCACGGGAAGATCGCTCATGGAGCGGACAATCATCATCTGCAACACCTCGAGCATGCCGGTTGCTGCCCGCGACGCTTCCGTTTATACCGCGGTGACCCTGGCGGAGTATTACAGACAGATGGGTCTCGATGTTTTGTTGCTTGCAGATTCGACGAGCCGCTGGGCACAGGCTATGCGTGAAATGTCGGGGCGCCTTGAGGAAATCCCCGGTGAAGAAGCCTTTCCTGCATACCTCGAATCCGTCATCGCTGCGTTTTACGAGCGTGCGGGTATCGTACGTCTCTATGACGGCAGCAAGGGTTCCGTTACCATAGGCGGCACCGTTTCGCCGGCGGGCGGCAACTTTGAAGAGCCAGTCACCCAGGCCACACTTAAAGTCGTCGGTGCCTTCCATGGGCTGTCGCGTGAGCGCTCAGACGCCCGCAAATATCCTGCCATTCATCCTCTGGATTCCTGGTCCAAGTATAAAGGCATAATGCCGCCCGCCACTGTTCACTTTGCCCATTCCATATTGGAAGAAAGCGCCGAAATCGGCTCGATGATGAAGGTGGTAGGTGAGGAAGGTACCAGTTTGGAAGACTACATTATGTATCTCAAGGGCGATTTCATGGATTCGGTTTACCTTCAGCAGAACTCCTTCGATCCTGTCGATTCCGCAGTGTCGCCCGAAAGACAGCGCGAAATGTTTGCCCTTGTGTTGAAAGTCTGTGTGTCGACAGTCGACATCGCCGACAAGGATGATGCTCGTGCCTACTTCTACCAGCTGCGTCAGTCCTTCCTGGACTTGAACGGAGCGGCCAAGAGTACTGAACTCTATGACAAATCCCTGCGCGATATCGAGACTATAATGGCAGCTCGGCATCCTGTTATCGATGAACAGGGCAAGAACATACTTGCGGCTTTGGAGTGAGTTATGAACAAAATCTACTCAAGAATTGAATCTATAACCGGCAACCTCATAACAGTCCGGGCTAGCAATATCGAAAACGGCGAGCTGGCGGAAGTGGCCACTCGCTACGGGACGTCTCTTGCGGAGACCATTCGGCTGGATAACGACCTTGTGTACCTGCAGGTCTTTGCAGGTGGCAGAGGGGTTTCCACTGGAGACGAGGTGCGTTTCCTTGGTCACCCTATGCAGGTAAGTTTCTCTGACGACCTTTTGGGCAGAATTTTCGACGGAGCGGGAAATCCGCGCGACGACGGTCCTGAACTAAAGGACAATCTCATTCCGATCGCCGGCCCATCGGTAAATCCATACACTAGAATAATTCCACGAGAAATGATTCGAACCGGGATCCCGATGATCGATCTTTTCAACACTTTGGTAAAGAGTCAAAAACTGCCGATATTCTCGGTTTCCGGCGAGCCGTACAACGAACTGTTGGCGCGAATTGCAACACAAGCCGAGGTCGATATTATCATCCTTGGCGGCATGGGGCTCAAATACGATGACTATCTATTCTTCCGCGACACGCTTGCTTCCGCCGGAGCTCTAGAAAAAGCGGTCATGTTTGTGCACACAGCGTCTGACCCTGTGGTGGAATGCCTCATGGTGCCGGATTTGGCGCTTGCAGTGGCAGAACGATTTGCCCTTCGCGGCAAAAACGTACTTGTCTTGCTTACCGATATGACGAATTTTGCCGACTCCCTCAAAGAAGTTTCGATCACTCAGGAGCAAGTTCCTTCAAACCGAGGTTATCCGGGCGATCTTTACTCTCAGCTTGCCGCGCGCTACGAAAAGGCAGTCGATTTCTCGGATGCGGGGTCCATAACAATTCTGGCAGTCACAACGATGCCGGGGGACGATGTCACGCATCCTGTGCCTGATAACACAGGTTACATAACTGAGGGACAGTTCTATTTGAGCAAGGGTAGGATCGAGCCCTTTGGGTCGCTTTCAAGGCTCAAACAAAATGTGAATGGTAAAACCAGGGAAGATCACCGTGCACTTATGGATGGTATGATCAAACTTTATGCGGCGTACAAGGACACCGTGGAAAAGAAGTCGATGGGCTTCCAGATGACAGCTTGGGACAAAAAACTCCTCCAGTACGGAGAACTCTTTGAGCGCGAAATGATGGATCTTTCGGTCAACATCCCGCTAGAAAAAGCCCTTGATAAAGGTTGGGAGATTCTCGCGCAGTGTTTCGAGCCCAGGGAAACAGGGCTCAAGAGCGATTTGATTCAGAAATTCTGGCCAGGCAGGATCGAAGTTCCTGGTAGAACTGTTGAGTCTTGAACCGATATAAAGCGCATAAGGCACGCATAAGGCAAAGGAAGAAGGCTGGCAATGCCCAAAATAAAGCTTACCAAAACTGAGCTGAAAAAGCAGAAAGATGCGCTCAAAATGTACGAGCGCTATCTTCCTACCCTTCAGCTTAAGAAGCAGCAGCTTCAGATCGAAATTCGAGGTATAGAGGCAAGGCTTTCTCAGTTGAGCGAGGCCAAAACTGCCCTCGAGAACGACTATAGGTCATGGATAGGAGTTTTCAGCGAAGAAGAATTTGCCCGTGATGCACAAGGAAAGCCGCTCCTATCGATAAAGTCGGTAAAGACTTCCGAGCGAAATATAGCCGGAGTCACAATACCTCAATTCGAAAGCGCCGAGTTCGAGTTTGCTGAATATGATTTTTTCAGCTATCCCTTGTGGGTAGATCGTGCATTGTCTTTGATGCAACAAACTCTGCTCACCGACATAGAACGCAGTGTGGTGCAGGAGCAAAAGAGACTGCTTTCGGCAGAGTTGCGGACGACGACACAGAGGGTAAACCTTTTTGAGAAGATCAAGATCCCGGAAACCCAGGCGGCTATTCGACGAATTCGTATTTATTTGGGAGATGAAGAGATCGCACAGGTAGTTCGTGGGAAAATCGCCAAGAAGAAAGTTGAGGAGTCACGAGCATGATCGTCCCAATGAAGAAATTTGTGCTTGTGATCCTTGATAAGGATGTAAATGGAGCACTTGCTCAAGTTCGTGCCCTTGGCATAGCACATGTTGAACTAAACGCCTTGAACGGGAATTCGGAGGCGTATTCAGAGCTTTCGTCCAAGGTTGATAAGCTCTCCGCAGCACGGCAGGTTCTGGTTGAACAGGACAAGGACAAGTCGCATGCCATCAAGGTTCAAGACCACTCGTACCGCAGTAAGGGTCATAAGGAGATGCTTGCCAAAGCAGAATCCGTGGCTGATAGACTTGAGTCTTGCAACTTAAGCATTCAGGCCAAGAACGATCAGCTTTTAGAAAGGCTGGCTGAGTTAAAGCGTCTTGAGCCATGGGGGGATTTTGATCCTTCACTGTTAGAGAATCTGCTTCCTGGTGGTACGCGCATACGTCTCTATGAAGGCATGGCAAAGGATCTTGATAAGATGCCGCCCGACATCGATTATGTAAGATTGTCGTCGCCGCGTGGGAGGGCCAGAATCGCGGTTGTAAGTGAAGGGGATGTACCTCAGTTTTTTGTTGACTTCGATCCCCATGGTGAACGGCTTTCGACTCTGCAGAATGAAATTGTTCAGATTCAGAGGGAAATACAAGAAAGAACGACAGAAATACAGAGTCTTCGCGCAGCCTTGCCACTGATCGAGGATGCGCTGAAGGTTGCAAAGGCAGAGCTTGTAATTGAACGGCTTAAGGCCGGTATGCCGGCACAAGATCATCTGACAACGCTTACTGGGTTTGTGCCTGCGAAGGAAGCGCCTAGGCTTTTAAGTCAGGCGAGTAAAGGCGGTTGGGCAGCTGCGATTGACGACCCAGCGGATGACGAACTACCTCCTACCAAACTTGAAAACAATTCTGTAGTAAGAACGATTCAACCGGTTTTCGATTTTCTTGGTACTGTGCCCAACTATCATGAATATGACATTTCTTCGTGGTTCCTGGTTTTCTTTTCTATTTTCTTTGCAATGATTTTTGGTGATGGCGGATATGGCCTTGTGATGCTGATTGCATCCCTGGCACTCATCCTTAAGTCAAGACATGATGGAAAGCCGGTTGTTGATTTTGTGAAACTCCTGTTACTGCTTTCAGTTTCAACAATTATCTGGGGAACGGTTACCGCAACGTGGTTTGCCATCCCCTGGGATTCTCTACCAAATGCACTTCAGAAGCTATCAATTCATGCGATCAACAGCGCCCCTAGACTTGAAGGTGAACTCAGTTCTGATATGAATGTCAGGATACTTTGCTTTGTTTTCGGAGCAATTCAGCTCGGTATCGCTCACCTAAAGAATGTAAAGCGCGATTTCCCTAATCTCAAGTTTATGTCACAAGTCGGGTCGCTTTTCCTCGTGGTCGGAATGTTCGAGTTGGCTCTATACCTTGTGATCGACGCAATCCGCTTCCCTGTTCAGTCATGGGTGCTCGGCGTACTAGGAATTGGATTCGTTCTGATTGTTGTTTTCAGCAACTGGAATGGCAATTTAGGCAAGAGTCTTTTGGCAACTTTGGCTAATTTCATTCCAACAATCTTAGGCGTCGTCAGCGTGTTTGCAGACATTGTTTCTTACATAAGACTTTGGGCTGTAGGACTAACAGGCCTCGCCATATCCCAGACCGTTAACGGAATGGCATTGAGTATTCTTGGCACCTTTGGAGGGGCTATTGTCTCGTTCATAATAAAACTAGTACTTTGCTGTGTCTTGCTCATCGCAGGGCATTCGCTCAATATCGCGATGAGCGTGCTCTCCGTCGTTGTTCATGGAATTAGACTCAATATTTTGGAATTCTCCAGCCATCTCGGTATGGAATGGTCTGGGTATAAATACGAACCTCTCAGTGAACTTGCTCTCGGCGAGCTCGCTGGGAAAGTCGGAAAAGAGGAGTAGCAGGTATGAATACGGAGTGGTTTAGGTACATTGGGGCAGCGTTCGTCTTTGGTTTTTCGGCGATCGGTTCGGTGCTTGGTGCCAGGGTGGCTGGATTAGCGGCTATTGGTTCTTGGAAACGTTCCTATCAGGCGAACAAGCAAGGTTCCTTTCTTCTTGTATCTTTTGCGGGCGCTCCACTGACACAGACAATTTATGCGTTCATTCTTATGAGTCGCATGTTGAGCTCGGCCAAAGATCCCTTCTTCATTATGTGTTCTGGAATTATTTCAGGAATAGCCATGTCCTTGTCTGCACTGGGCCAGGGACAAGTCGCTGCGGCAGGTTGCGATGCGTACGGAGAAACTGGTAAAGGTTACTCAAATTACATCATTGTCGTTGGACTTCTTGAAACCGTTGCGCTTTTTACGCTGGCGTTTACGTTTAGCGCTCTCTAATATCCTGGAACAGAAAGACTTAAGTATTTTATTGACGGGCTATTTGACTGGAAGTACTTGCTCATATGAATGAAAACGAAGCACGTTTGGCCTCTCGGGCTGTTAAAGTAGGGTCTCTCATTATGGGAGGCCCTTGGCCTGTCGTGGTACAAACAATGTGGAAAGATCCTCTGCCAAAGGACTTGCTCGCCCAGGATCCACGCATGGAAGATATTCTCTCTCATATGCGGACGCTCGAAACTCTTGGCTGCGACCTCGTTCGGTTTGCAGTACCGGACGAAGTTGCAGCACGAAGCTTAGGCGAATTGGCAAAGGCAAGCCCTATGCCAGTAGTGGCAGACATTCACTTTGACTGGCGGCTCGCACTTCTTTGTCTGGATTTTCCTATCGCCAAAATACGTATCAACCCTGGCAACATAGGTGAGCGATGGAAGGTCGAAGACATAGTTCATAAGGCCAAGGACAAAGGAGTGCCGATACGTATAGGCGTCAACGCTGGTTCGTTTCCGGCAGACTTGCGCGACAGCATCAAAAAGGGACAAATAGACGAAGTTGAGGCCGCTATAGCCGCCGCCGAGAGAGAGATTGCGGTTCTCGAGGAACTAAGTTTCTCAGATATCGTGGTTTCGATCAAATTGAACGAGCCAAATCAGGTGGTCGAGGCCAATAGGCTTTTTTCCAGTAAGTATTCTTATCCGTTGCATCTCGGTGTAACTGAAGCTGGTCCACTTATTAGTGGCGTAGTCAGAAATACAGCTGCATTGGTTCCGCTTCTGAAAGACGGGATAGGCTCAACAATACGCGTTTCACTTTCTGCGCCGATGGAGTCAGAGGTTATTGCTGCGCGGGAAATCCTTGGTTGTGTCGACGCAAGCACCGCGCGCGCACGTATCGTTTCCTGTCCCCGCTGTGGTAGAGCTTCTTTTGACACTCACGCCTTTCTGGCACGATGGCAAGACCGGCTTTACAGTATCGAGAAGCCAATTTCGATCGCCGTGATGGGGTGCGTCGTCAATGGGCCTGGGGAGGCCAGGAATGCGGATCTGGGCATAACAGGGGCGGGCAATTCAGTGTTGATCTTCCAGCATGGAGAAATCATCACAAGGGCAGCGTTCGAAGACGCAGACAAGGTTTTTGCCGAAGCTCTAGAGAGGATTCTAGCGGAATAGGCATCCTGTTCTTATGAATTACACAGGTGGATTACACGGGAGAGGTGGGTAATTGTTTTTCATCATCCGTATCCTCCGGCTCAACCTTGGGTGCGGGCTTCGTGTTGCAGATAATCGAATCAACCAGTGACTTAATGAATGGATCCACAATCGAATAGACGCGTTTGGTCTTGTTGACCTCTGAAGAAACAATACCACTTCTCTTGAGAATGGCAAGGTGTTGCGAGACAACCGGCTGAGGTTGATTTAGACAACGCCACAGATCCCCAACACAAGGCACCTCCTGGTGCGCAATAAGACAGAGTATCTTGAGTCGAATAGGGTGCCCTATAGCCTTGAATTTTGCCGCATAAGGCTCGAGCATTTCCTCTTCACAAGGGTCAGCGATTTGTTTGTCCATATAAGAAACATGATAGCCCAGAATTGCCTTTTCATCAATACAAACGTGATGGATTTTCTCTATATATGAATAACTAGGAATTAAGTGAGATGCTACGCAAAACGCATATCATCGCGCCGTCAGTGTCTTGAAACACGTTTTTGTGCAAGGCCCGAAAGACCTGCAGCCCCGCCTTTGTTTAGCTCTTTCGAAAGTAAGGCCACAGAAGCGCTCCGCGAAATTGTAGAAAGCATGACAGAGTATCTATGAATGGATTCAGTAGGTTCTGGTCCCGACTGAGCATCTGAAAGTTGGGTCATATCAGGGATAAAAGTTTCCAACTGCGGAAATCTCGGCTCGTCGTGAACCACGTTGGGCACGGTAAAAAGCACAAAGTGAGAAGGTAACCGTGTGGACTCAGATGTGGAGAGATAGATGATTTCGTTCAAAAGCAATTGCCAGTGTAAAGGAAAGTCGCATTCTCTCACCACGACCACGCTCGGGCGCAATTCTGGAATGTTGTCGGCAAGCTTAACTGGGTCCTGGTAGTGGACAACAGAAAACTTATGGATTTTACTGCGGTAGGCGATGATTCGGGCAAAGTTGCCGTCCTCGGCTAGAATTGCAGCAAGCATGGAGTGAAGTAGACCTCGCTTCTAGAAATTAGCGCTTTAGACGGCTATACTAGAGCCGTACAAATGCAACCAGGAAAGCATACGATGGACCTAAGAGAACCGCAAGACCTTATCCAGAAGATCTACAATGATACAAGTTTTACCTTACTCGTGGATAGAATCAAGAAAAGTGATTTTCCAGTCGAGACTTATGAAACTGAAAACTCCTACTTGGCATACTTGCTGTCGGCATTGAAGAAAAAAGATGCGAGCAGTTTTTTTGTAGTTCTTCCAACCGATCAGGAAGCGGAAAATTTTGTATCTGATCTGGCTTTTTGGGGCCAAGAGGCGATGCTTCTGCCGTGGTGGCATTCCATGGCATACAGGCCGATAGCTCCAAGATCTCGAGTCTTTGGAGAGCGCGTTTTAGCTCTGAGTTCACTTGCCTCCAGGGCAAACGGCATTGTAGTCGCAAGTTATCGGGCTTTTGTCACTTGCGTACCTTCCGCAGTGCAGTTTAAGAAACTCCTCGCAGAAATTAGAAAAGGCCAGCAATTCGATCCAGAAGATATTGCCGACAGATTAACCCGCTACGGCTATCTGAGAGTACCGCAGGTTGCACTTCCCGGCGAGTTTGCAGTGCGGGGCGAAGTTGTGGACCTCTTCATGCCAGGCGATACAGAAGCGCTTCGCATACAGTTCGACTATGATGTTGTTAAAAAAATAACTCGCTTCGACGCATCTCTACAATCCGGCAAAGAAGAGGTCTCCTCGTTTGTTTTGAGGCCCCTCAAGGAAATCCTTTGGGATGAGAATTCGATACATCAGGTTCTTGCAAAAGCCAACGAATTCCCTGGGTGCAAGGATAGGCTCGATCCTCTTGCGGAAGCTCTGTTCCAACAGGGCGAGTTTAAAGGCGAGGAGCTTTGGTATCCTTGTGCCGACGAGGTTATGCATTCGGTGACAGAATACTTCGACACATCAACAGTTCTTTTTCTTCTCAATATGGAACGCCTGACTGCTCAAGAGGAACTGACGCGCAAAGAATATGCAGGAGTTTATCGCAATGCTCTGCGGGAAATGCCGGTTCCACCTCCAGAAGCTAGCCTTAATGCTTTCTCGGATGTAAAGTCCAGTTGGCAACGAGTTGTCGAATCCTTCGCATTAAAAGATGAACAACAAAAATACCGTCTTTCGCTGAATGGTGAACCCCCTCGTTCTTTTTTTGGCAACATCAAGTATTTTAAAGAGGACCTCGCAAACCATGAAAAAATCAAGGAAGAGACGGTCATTGCAGCAAGCTCGGAGATCCAGGCTGAGCGTATAGCTAATTTGTTGCAGGATAATAATATATCCCTTATGAAGGGTGATCTTTCTGCGGGCTTTTCTGCCCCTTCGTTATCACTTCGTGTTGTTCAGGAGAACGAGATCTTTGGACGTCGCAAACGGATACCCAAAAGCCTTTCTACGGCTCGGAGCAGCATCATCGAAAGCTTTGTTGAGCTTTCTCCTGGAGATTATGTTGTCCATGTCAATTACGGAATCGGACGGTTTGCCAGTATCGAGCGTATGACGGTCCTTGGTAACGAGCGGGATTATATAAAGATCGAATATGCGGACACAGAAACCGTATTCGTTCCGATAGAACAGGCTAACCTCGTTCAGCGTTATATCGGCAACGAAGGCGAGGCGCCACACCTGGACAAACTCGGTTCCAAGTCTTGGGAGAACAGAAAAAAGCGTGTCAGGAAATCGGTGGAAGAATTGGCGGAAAGGCTCATACGTATCTACGCCCGAAGGCAAGCTTCCAAAGGATTTGCATTTCCCAAAGACACCGAGTGGCAAACAGAATTTGAAGCATCCTTCCCTTATCAGGAAACTCCGGATCAGCTGCGGTGCATAGAAGAAGTCAAATACGACATGGAACAGGAAAAGCCTATGGACAGGCTGATCTGTGGCGACGTCGGGTATGGCAAGACCGAGGTGGCTTTGCGGGCTTGTTTTAAAGCGATTATGTCTGGCAAACAAGTAGCTTTTTTGGCTCCAACGACGATCTTGGTTGAACAACACTACGAGAATTTCTGCGAACGCCTTCGCGATTATCCCATTCACATTGCGATGCTCTCCCGCCTTGTGGACAAAAAGGAACAAAAGCGTATAGTGGCAGGACTTGCTGACGGCAGCATAGACATGGTAATTGGCACTCATAGGATTCTGCAAAAGGATGTCTCCTTTAAAGATCTTGGACTCCTTGTGGTCGACGAAGAGCAGCGCTTTGGCGTAAAGCATAAGGAACGGCTCAAGGAGATCAAAGCGGGTATCGACTGCCTTACGCTGACGGCAACGCCAATTCCTCGCACTTTACACATGTCACTTCTAAAAATCCGTGACATGTCGGTTTTGGAAACGCCGCCTGCGGAGCGACAGCCGATTCAGACCTTTGTAGAAGAGTTTTCGCCTGAAGTTGTGGCCAAGGCCATCCGGCAGGAAATCGAGCGCGGGGGGCAGGTCTTTTATCTTCACAATCGCATTGATTCTTTGCCAGAGGTGGAACAGTTCATTCGTTCCACAGTACCGGAAGCAATAACGGAATGCGCTCATGGGCAAATGGACTCGGACGACCTTGAGGATATCATGCACCGCTTTATCCATGGTGCCTTCCACGTGCTCATTTCAACTACAATCATTGAAAACGGAATCGATATACCAAACGTTAATACAATAATTATTGATAGAGCCGATGATTATGGTGTTTCACAACTGTATCAGCTTCGCGGGCGGGTAGGGCGTTCGGACAGGCAGGCGTACGCATACCTGCTGTATCCTGATAAGCGTGCCTTAAGTGACATCGCCATGAAGCGACTCCAGATTATCTCGGATTTCACGGAATTGGGCTCAGGCTTTAAGATCGCAATGAAAGATCTGGAGATTCGCGGTGCAGGCAATTTGCTGGGTAGGGAACAGTCTGGGGACATTTATGCAGTGGGTTTCGACATGTACCTAAAACTTCTGGACGATGCCGTGAATGCGCTTTCCGGTGCACAGGTGGAAGAAGTCGAGCCCTATCTTGAACTGGAATATTCGGGCTATATTCCGGACAATTACATTGCCGCTCCTATGGTCAAAATGGAGATTTATAAGAAAATTGCCTCGGTTTACAAACAGGAGGACCTCGACAGCCTTCAGGTGGAACTTGAAACGCGTTTTGGACCGATGCCGGATGAGGTACAGTCTTTGCTTTCTCTTGCTGAAATACGCATTCTGTGTCGAAAGCTCTCGGTGGCAACGCTCAAGGAACGAAAAGGCCAGGTTTCGATCGAGTTTTCCAAAGTGTCAAAGATCTCGATAGATCGACTCTTGCGTCTCATTAAAGAGTCAAACGGAAGGGTCAAATTGGACCCTCAGAAACCAAACGCCATTATTTTGCAGACAAAAGCTATTGGACTCAAGGAAAAGAGCGAGTATATAAGGGAACGGCTGGCGTCGCTGTTGTAGATCGCCTAGCCGTGGCATAGCATCTAGCTGGCTCGCTATCTTGTGTTTGAGGGACAGATGCTTGCCTTCTCTCCAAACATAAAGATAGCAGGGGATTTTACAGGCACAAATGGCGAAGATTTCCACTCGTGGACAGTCTTGCAATCTATGTATTCGTCTATACCACAAATATTCTGTCCAATTCCTAAATAAACCTCTTTTGGAAGGGTTTTCAGACAATCTTGCCAAAGAGCCTCGTTGCGGTAAGGCGTTTCAATAAAAATCCTAGTGATTTTGTCTTTACTGAACTGACTTGCTATCTGTCTTAACGCCTGAACTCTCGAGTTCTTTTCCTGCGGCAAATAGCCGAGAAAACAGAAACGTTGAGCATCAAGCCCGGAAGCCATAAGGCCGAGCAGAATGGAGGAAGGCCCTGCGATGGGTACCACTCTGATATTGCGTTCATGCGCAGCCGCCACGAGTGCAGCCCCCGGGTCCGCGATGCAGGGCTCGCCGGCATCTGAAAAAAAACCGCAATCTATGCCGGCCATAAGGTGTGCGCAAGCCGCCATTATATCGTCATGTTGGCTATGCTCGTTTAGTAGCTTGAGTTCAAGGCTGGCCATTTCTTCGCTTGAGCGCAGGCGGGACAGAAGCCTTAGGGCGGTTTTCTCCGACTCTGCTATCAACACGGGCAAGGTTCGGAAGAGTTGCAGCGCTTTTGCTGGGATTTGCTGCCAAAGGAGAACGTCCGCAGCGTTTTCTTTATCGTAAGCCTGCAAAGGCGCTGGCAACAGATAGAGTACTCCACTCATAAAGGGACCAACCTACTTAAGGATTCTTCTACTAATGCATCAAGCTGAAAACTCTTGCGTCCTGTGAGCTTTTCAAAAGCCTCGGAGTAAGCTTCGATTACTTGCTGACTTTCCTTTTGAGAGAGTGGAATACGTCGACCTATTAAAGAGGTCTCGATATCTTTGTTGCGTAATGCATTCTCTCCTGCAAAAATCAATTTGAACGTTCCAATCTTGTTCTGGTCGATATCGGCCATGCAGACGAAGGATGCCGTCTCTGGGCTGGGGAAACGTGAATTGCCGAGTTTCTTTTGAAAGACAAAATTGTGTTCGTGAACGGGAATCCGTACGCGAGTCAAAATCGCCCCATCCGGCACAGATGGCAGACCTTTTTCGTCACACAAATGCCCGAGATTAGCCCATCGACTGGCATGCCGAGAACGCAGCTCAATTTGAGCGTCAAGACAAGCCAGAAAAGGCCAAAGATCCATAAAACGCCACTTGCAGCACAGATTTCCCCCTAAAGTGGCTGCATTGCGAACTGCACCATTGGCTATGGCGTGAATCGCGGCGGGTAGAGGAAATGGAAGGGCGCCTGAGGACAACGACAATAACCCTGACAGTGTGGTTGCACTCCCAACTTCGACATACTGCTCGCTCCTCACGGTTTTTCTAAGCTCTGGTATTCTGGCAATACTTGCTATTTGTTCTGGGAACTCAAGGGTACGCGAAGTCTGCCTACCTGCCAATTCGGTACCGCCAGCCAAGAGTACTATGCCCGAATTCGAAGCCACAAGCTCAAGCAACTCATTGAGGCTGGAGGGATAGAAAATCTCACTTATTCGCACGCTTGAACTTCCTTTTGTTGCGCGCTTCCGCTGCGAGTGCGATCGCTTTGGTGAGCGGCACAGGATCGGTGCAGGTGCACGAGACGATATCAAGCTGTTCCAGAATCTGAGCTGGTTCTGGCATGGGGACGCGTTCCAACAGTTCAGCAATCATCAAGACTTTGGCCTTGTAGCAGAAGTCACATGGAAATGCGGCTGCTTCAGTGAGCGCTTGAACAATGTCTTTGCATTCATCGGTTTTGGAGAAACCTTCATACGTAACAATCGACGTATCCTTGGCTTTGAACGCCGGAGTTATACACGAATAGATCAATCTGGAGTCCATGAATACGAGACAGTGTCCGCAGTTCCCGCTCAAACAATCAGGCACTAAACTTGGGAAATCCCCCAGTTTTTGCAAGACATAGACGAGACGGTCTCCGCTCCTAATCTGCACATGTTGTGCTTTGCCGTTGAGAGTGAAGTCTATTGTCATTCTTCCTCCAGGCGCTTCAAGATGTCACTTCCCTGTAATGGCAGTTGCTGGGGTTCCAGACCAATCGCTTGCGTGAGCGCACTGTAAAAGGCGGGCGGTATGGTGGCAAATGGCAACTCGCCCAAACCTTTTGACCGTGTTGCCCTGTCCGATCCCAAGAATTCGATTTCCATGGTAGGATAGAGGTTGGGAGATATGACCCGCTGATAGAGGTAGCTCTCCTCAGAAACCTTTTCCGGGGAGAATTCTTCTCCAATACACAAATTGAGAGCATTGAGTATCGAAGCCCGGAGAGAAGACAGTGCTCGGTCTGGCATCACAATTCTGCCCGCATCTATCACCATCCATACACAAAGTGGCTGGGCCTCACCTGTGAGTCGGTCGACTTGTATCTCAATTGCAGTTCCACACCAGGAAGCTCCCGCAAAGGGCTGTCCAACAAGACTGTTTTGTTCCCACGTGACTCTTGGAGGAAGCCTGGTCTGGGCTCTGGCGATAATTGGTAGTGACTCTCTGAATCTTCGCTTTTGCAGTGCCCTGCAGGCACGTTCTATCAGTTGATTCACAACGGTTGCCCCACGCGACAAAGTCATAGGACCGCATTGATTCTGATTGTTGCACACAGGTGGCAAGAGATGAATATCCTTTTCGTCCATAGACAGAAACCGAGACGCAGTCGTTTTCCACATCGCGCGCACCGACGGTGAACCCGCTGCGCCATGTGTGTTGATCGTTAGATTGAGTGTTCGATCAAGCGTCACCTCCACGGCGTAGCTGTTCATCGCTGGGATCTGAAAAAATGAGCGGTCACTCTGATAGCCAAGCGTTATTGCGATGCCGCGCACAACGCCTTCCCTGCATCCGGGGTCACGCTTTTTTACGAGCTCGTAGCTTGCGTATTTTCTTTTGTAGTCGGAAAGTTCTTCCAGCTTCTCTGTGATTCTTCGAAATGGAATTTCAGCTTCCAACGGCTCGGCTCCAAAATTGGAATGCCCCTTAAGAAGAATATTGGCGCTCTTGATTTCGGCTGGTGTCTTGGGAAGTACCTTTGCAAGGTGATTGATATGCGCTTCAATTGCAAAGAATGCGTGCGAAGAACCAATGCTGCCTAGTGCGCCGAGTGGAACGACATTAGTCTTGACCGCATAGGCCTCAATTCGAATTGACGGACAGCTGTAAAAGCCGGTAATCGCTGCCATTGCCTGATTGACCAGCTCCTCGGCCATCGGGTTATAAGCCCCGATATTAAGAATCATCACTATGTCAAGCGCCAAAAAGCGACCATTACTGTCAGTTGCCGACTTAATGGTCACCGAACTTCTCGCCTGCTTGGATGTGTAGAGATAGTCTTCCTTTCTGGTAAAAAGAATCTTGATTGGCTTTCTGCAAAGACGTGCCGCAAGTGCGGCCTGACATGCGACTTGGGAGGGCAGCCAGAGCCTTCCGTCCAACGCTGTCCCTATTTCTGTAGTCTTGATTGCAACGTCTGCTGCCGGAACTCTCAAGACTGTCGCAACGGCGTCTCGGACGTGGCTTGGCCACTGAGAAGCGCAGTAGACAACCATCTTGTCGTACTCCCAAGTTGCAAGTGCGCCCATTGGCTCAGAGTAGTGATGATCAAAAACCCCATTGTGGTAAATCCCTTGTTCCACTCTTGCCGCTTTTTTAAAAGCCTCGTCCGGGTCTCCATAAACAAAGGTCTTCCTATAAGCAATTTGAGAAGAAGCAAAGCTTTCCCAGATAAACTGTGGTTCCTGCTCTTCATAAGTAAGTTCGACTGCTTCGGCCAGCTCGTCGCAGATTACGGGGTCAGGTCCAACAATCAGCCCCAATGGCTCGCCTCGGTAGCGTACCTGCTCGTCCGCAAATATTGGTAAAATAGGAGAATAGTCTGTTTTACAACCTTCTTCTTCAATGTCTTTGGGTGTGATCATCCTGTAGCCTGCTGGCAGTCTGGAATGAACAACTTGATGGTTTATAGCTTTGGCAGTTCTTGAGCGAATCACTGTAGCAGAGAGCATTTCCGGAACGGAAAGGGTAGTAAGCAATGGCAGATTTTCCAAGTTTTGTTGCTTTGCGATCAACGATTCGTTTCCTCCACAACCTCCAGTATATCGATGCTGAGGTCAAAAACAAACGGCGCATCGGAAAGTTGAGTTTTGATTCTAACACGCCGTTTTCTTCTGTTGACAGAAACTATCATGCCTTCCAGTCCTTCCAAAGCGCCTTTTACTACTTTGATCTTCTTATCTGGTGTAAACGTTATAAGTGACGGCCCAATTTCCTTCCCGAAAGAAAGAAGCCGCGTTATGAGCGCAGCATCGCGATCGTTTAGAGGACTGATGTTGTCAGTAGAAGGTAGAACCCTAACAAAACCAGTCGTACGCCTAAGGTCCCGTATAAAACCTGGAGGCAGTTCATCTTCTTCGTAACTCAGAAAGAGATAACCAGGGAAAAGGCAACTCGTTTGCGTGCTGACCTTGCCCCGTCTTCGCACTCTCATCTGTTTCTTAATATTGAAAAACTGGATGTCCGGCCATTTTGGTGCAATAGCGTCTTTGAAAGCATCCTCTTTTGTGGTCATCACCTGAATAGCAAAAAAACTCATGGTCTGTCCTCAATCGTCAAGAAGTTTAATATATTGTAGTTTTTAATTCGGAATTTTATCACGCACGCCCGTCATTGTAACACAAACACTATTGCTTTGACACATACCATCTTACAAACTATCATACTGTCATGAGTGACGACGCAAAGAGTAAACGCATTCGCGAACTGGAAAAACTCATTCAGGAAAATCAATATCTTTATTATAACGAACAGCCCGTCATAAGCGACGAAGAATTCGACGCATTGTGGGACGAACTTGCGAGGCTTGATCCAACAAACCCCTTGCTTGCACGGGTCGGTGAGGATAGATCGGAAGGTTGGCCCAAGGTACAGCACGTGATGCCGATGGGAAGCCAGGCCAAGGCAACCACGCCGGAAGCTTTTAGAGCATGGGCGGCCAAAATGCCTTTTGGTCGTTACCTTGTGGAATATAAGCTGGACGGTGCAAGTCTGGAACTCCAGTATAAAGAAGGCAAACTTGAGAGAGCAGTGACCCGCGGGGATGGAACGATTGGGGACGACATAACACCAAACGCAATCCACATAAACGGTGTTATCTCAAGTCTTGTGCAGAGATTTTCTGGCGGTGTACGTGGA
>Ga0209099_1001061_pt1 | contig 29818 bp, 26 predicted proteins | sample AD_JPNHW2_MetaG_FD_184430 | JGI IMG/M metagenome (GOLD analysis project Ga0209099, IMG submission 184430) | Active sludge microbial communities of municipal wastewater-treating anaerobic digesters from Japan - AD_JPNHW2_MetaG (SPAdes) (version 2) | ecosystem: Engineered > Bioreactor > Anaerobic... | reverse complement strand
TCGCCAATCAACCGGTGAATGTATGCCCGCATTGCCGGATCATTGAGTACTTCGTCTACAGGATCCATCAGCGAATATATTGTCGGACAGTGCTAATATTTTTATCCAGCGCAGAAAGGGCTGCATCGCGTGTAGGGCCGGTTCCGGATACACTTACAATTGCCTGCTCTTCTTCAAAGAAGGTATCCGGCCAGGGAATGTCGGAGACAATTGGCGCGAGATCCTTAAGATCTTCATGCAGCGTAATGTCCCTGTCAGCAAAGAGGATACGCCGCGCTGAATATTCCTGTACCTGTGGTGCTTCCGGCAATGTCCCCGCGCAGGCATTGACATGATACTGGAACAGGTTGCACGCGTATGCAGTTTCCACCGTGTCGACAGTTCCCTGGAACCGGGGATTCACTTCAATGACCCATGGAGTATTTTTCCCAACGACAAAATCGATCCCAAGAGTTCCTGTGCAGCCGCTTGAAGCTGCAATTTTTTCGGCTAAGGCAATCATCTGGCCGGACAATGGGTGGTCAAAAGGTGTGACTGATCCCGAAAAACCAAACGCAGATTCACCATGTCCCCGGAGGACTTGTTCGTTTACGGCAATTGCCCGGGCTGCGTGGCCGTTTGCCACACAACAAACGCTTGCCGGGATGCCGTCAACAACTTCCTGGCGGATGTATGGGACATCCGGATACAGGGATGCCCAGTTGTTCTCTTCAGCAGCATCATGAAGGATCGCGTTACGCCATCCCCCGGCACCCCTGCGTGGTTTTGCCATTACGGGAAATACCCTGTCTCCGGCTATTCCGGGGACAGGGACTTTCATCCTTTCAAAAAAATGCTGCATGTCCAGCTTGTCAAGGAACCTGCCAACCGTGTCCCGTGAAGGGCCGCATACAGGAACCGGGAATGTCAGGTCTTCGGCTCCAGAGGTCGCAACAACAAAATCAAACGAGAATTTGCGGCACATCCGGTCAACCGTGTCTGGAAGATCCGCGAGATCTTCAAAACGCATCCGGTCGCGGGTATACCAGGAAAGGTCCTGGTCGCAGAAATGATCTACAGAACAGACTTCATATCCCGCCCGTGCCGCCGACTGCGCAACATGTCGCGTGGAAAACCCGGCAACGAGAATCCGGCCCCTCACAACTCCTCCGTTTGTTTGCCGGCCTTTGAGGGGATAATCCGGATTTGGGCGTCAGGGAACTGTTGCGTGAATTCAGTTCCTTCATAGAGATGGTCAAGAAACAGGGCAAGGCTTGATATTTCAGAATGGGGCTGGCCGGTTACAGCAACGTTGTAGTCTGCAAGGCCGTACATCTCACCGGGGACTTTCTCCGCACCGACAACAACAAGAATTTTTTCATGAGGCCGGATCTCCTGGATTACATCCGGAAGATTGATCCCGTACATTGTCAGGTGGACCACTTTTCCGCCGTGTTCCTTCCAGTCCTTTATGCAGCTGCGCCACTTGACGTTATCTTCACAGAAAAATTTCCCGCCCCAGCGCTCTGCCACATCAAGAACGCTCTGCACAATACCCTTATCATTTGCGGTAAGATACATGCCAGAAGCCCCGAGTGCCCGGCCGGTAAGCGCAACATGGGTGGTCACCCGCTGGTCGCGTTCGGGTCTGTGGCCTATGCGAAGGATTGCAACTTCCTTTTTTTGCATGGTTATTTCTTCCTTTCTTTAATTACACCATTTTCAATGACAAACGGCAGGTTTTGGTCATATTTTACCTGGCATTTTATGAGTGCTTCTCCAACGGATAACAGCCGGATGACCTTCTCATCTCTTTCGATAAGGAAAGAACGGTGGAGCCGGTCAAGCGAAGCGGATACAGCGGTTATGTCAAGCCCGCTTTTTCTGGCCATTTCCTGCTCTGAAATTCCCTCCCCTTCCGGAATGAGGTGATAAATCATCCAGTCAATATCCTCATCTTTCACCTGTAATCATTCCCGCCCGGCCCGATTATAGTTTATTACCGGACTCTCCATACGGCCCCCATGACACCTTTTTGTTCTTTCCCTGCGAACCGGATAGTATGGACAGCGAAAATCCCTCACCGTCATTTCCTGAACTGGTTAATATTGCGGACTGCATGCTTGATGAGTGCGGTGAGGACGAGGACGCGCTTATGCGCAGGTTGGAAACACTGCCTGAACCGGTACGACGCGAACTCCTTGTATCTGACCTGTTAAACGCATGGCAGGTGTTTTATTATTTCTTCCGGATCGTGCCGGACGAACTGGTGCGGGAACGCCTCGAACTTGAACCGGCATCGTCACTTGAACGCGGCGTTGAGATTGATGAAATTGAACTGCTGACCCGGGTGTTCCGGGTAAAAAACAGCCGTCCGGAGATTATCGTGACTGACGGAAAAGATCCCCTCAAGACATTTTCAGGCGCACATGCGGTTGCCGACAGTCAGTCCTATATCGAATCTACGTTATAACCGGTCACCGGCGCTTATCAGTTGTTCGTCTACCCGGGCGAGGACAACGGGTGGAACAATACCCCATTTTACAACGGTCTTTCCCATAATTGCAAAAATCCCCTCGACCTTTTTTGGATCAACCAGTTTTAAGACGCTCTGGTCATCCGGGCGGATCTGGTTGCAGACTGATGTAGCCCATGCATCGGCAAGTAGAGGATCCGGGGCAAATATGGTCACCGCATCGGCAATCCCAAACGATATCGACGGGCCGACAGTTGCGGACGAAGTACAGATGCCGAACGGCTCTTTTTGTGGAGGTATAACAAACGCGATCTTGTCGGAAAGCGGCGCTGTCCCGGCGTGCACGCCAACCCGGACATCCCTGTCGCTGACAAGTGCGATATCCCCTCCGTTATCGATTACGCCAAAACCGGCGTCCGCTTCAATCATTGCATCAATTCCGGCGGCAGCAATAGCACCGGCAACAGTTGCCATTGGCCCGACACCGGCTTCTGCCGCTGCTGCTGCCATGTGCAGGATCAGCGGCTCGTCTGAATCCGGCTCGTATGGGGAAAATGTTGTCGCAAAAAAAGGATCGCGGGCGATATAGCCTTCGAGCACCTGTCGTGCTGCGATCATACCCTCTTTTGCCGCAGCCACATGTTCAGGGGTATCTGCGAGGATTGTGGCAAATGTCTCGCGGAACCGGAACGGCTCTCTGATCATACAGGTATGGTCAGCGCCTGGTGCGGGCACGCGGGCACGCATTTTCCGCAGAGCACGCACCTGTCTTCAACAATTGTAAGTTTCCAGTCAGAGTCAAAGCCAAAGACTTCACGGGGGCAGACTGAAATACAGGCGCCGCAGTCTACGCACTCGCTTGTATTGAGGTTAATTCCGTGTTCGAGCAGTCTCACATTCGCCCCGAGCCGGGTCATTGTTTTCCGGATAAGCATGCACTGGTCATCAGGAACTTCAATGAGTGCTTCCCCTTCCGATGAATCGATCACCGCACGTTCAACATTGATGAGGACACCGGTATCCTTTACTACCTGCGCAATAATCGGTGCATTTCCTTTTTTCCGGGAAAAGTTCACAAGGAGTTTCATTTCAGCCACCTCCCGCCAAACAGTTTCCCGAGATTAATCGCGGTAAGCATTCCAATGACATGACGGTCCTTGTCAATAACCGGCAACGCACTGATATTATTCTGCTCAAGTTTTCTTACGGCAATATCAACCGCTTCATCTGTAGTTGTCGTGACCACTCTCTTTTTCATAATATCACTTACTGTACATGCCTTTCCTGGGTTGGCGACAGCTTTTGAGACATCAAATGTGGTTACAATGCCGACTAGTTTTCCATCATTCCCGATAACCGGCAGGTGATTGGTCTCACCTTTGAGAAGTTTCTGTGCAGCGGTGCGGATCTCTTCGGATTCACCGATACTCACAACCGCCCGGTCCATAATATCCATAACCCGCGGTCCTTTACTGCTTTCGTGCATCGGGTGGACTTTCTTTTCAGTATCGATGTGCCGGGTTGGCAGTGTAAGCTGCATACTGCCCTTTTCAATCCATGACTTGAGTTCAGCGGCAACACTGCGGGCCCTGCGGAAACTTGACAGCGAGGATGTCCTTATCTGATCCCCGTTGATCTCGACTGAACCTGAGCGCAGTTCCGCATAGGTAACACTCCGGATAAGAGGCCGGTTGCGACTTGGCACACCGTAATCGATAAGGTCAACAGAGATATCTTCATCCCTGACCGCTGTTGCCCTGACAACATCAAGGTCTAGTACTGGCAGCGGCACGCCAAGTCCCACATACAGCGTTACACCATAGCCGGTCATGGTTGCAGCGCGGAGATAATCCGGTGACATCTCTTTTAAATTGCCCGTAACCATCAGAGTCCCGAAACCCCCTGCTGGTGAATGCTGGGTTCCCTCTCCGATTACCATGCCCTGTGCGCCGCATAAAAATATCGGGACACCGCTTCCAATCAACCGGAGTTTCGGGTCATTTGAGATGGGATTTAACACACCTGCGCCGGAATAAGTAACATTTCCGGAATTCGGGAGGAGTGTTCCCATATATGTGTGAAGGAGCCTGTCAGTCGTATTGATTGCTGCATTATATCGCTGGTAGGCATTCCTCGGGTTGCACATTATTGCCTGGTTTAAATTTTCAAGGAGCAGTTCGGTTGTGATTGTCCTGCGCGGGTAACAGTCAGTTCCCCGGGATGTAGCCCTCAGTTCCACCGATTTTCCCGAAACCAGATCTTCCAGTACGTGCGCGCCTCCGTACTGTTCTTCAAGAGTATTGGATTGCTGTGTCGCACCGATGAATGTATCGACAGCGGCAAGTCCTCCGTAAGCCTCGACATCATTCAGCCAGATCCGCTCCATCCGGATTGGAGGTTCTGAATGACCGAAGTTCAGAAACGCACCGGATGAGCACATCGCGCCAAATGTCCCGGTGGTAACAACATCGACTTCTTTTAACGCGCCTTTTTCGCCCAGCTCATCAACGATCCCGGGCATCTCTTCTGCGGTGACGACACGGGCACTGCCGTCACGGATGCGTTCGTTGATCTGTTCGATGGACTTGTGCATGGCAGAAAATATCGTTTTATGAATATTAAAACTAATTGCTATTACCCGAGGTAATAAATGATATTTAAACCCGGCATGCGATACTCATCATGTATGCACATTCGTGCCTTTACCGATGAGATGGAATCACTTGCCCCCCCGGATCTGGCAGAAGAATTTGACACCGGAAAGATTGGGCTGATTGTCGAAGGAAAAGCAGAGATTGATATGATCAGCTGTGCGCTGGATGCAACGCCGGAAGTAATACGGCAGGCAGTTGCATCCGGTGCGGATATGCTTGTTGTCCATCATACGCCGATATGGACTCCCCTTACAGCACTGAAGGGATATAGCGCGAACCTTATGAGAATGATCCTTTCCGGGAACCTGAATGTATACGTAATGCATACAAACTTCGATCATGCCGATGGTGGAGTCAATGACGCGCTCGCGGAAATTCTCGAACTTTCAGATCGCAAAACAATGACCCTTGGTGTTGTCGGCACCTGCCCACTCTCGCTTTCCGGAATTTCACAACGGCTTGGTAATAACCTGCGAATCTGGGGGAACCTTGAATCATGCCGCAGGCTTGCAGTTGTCGGGGGCAGCGGTTTTGATCCGGAATTGATGGAAGAAGCACACGAGTTCGGGGCTGATGCATTTCTTTCAGCTGAAATGAAGCATTCGATTGCCCGGGCAGCCCCTCTTCCCTGTATCGAATCAACTCACTATGCGCTAGAAGCACCGGCAATGAAACGCCTTGCTACACAAAGGGGCTGGCAGTATATTGATGATCCGCCGCGTATGTCTATATGCCCATGAGCGATCTCTGGCAGAAAATATACAAAAAAGAACTGAATACTAGGCTTTGTACTGATATTCTCGCTTGAGTTTTGGTCCCTTGGAAGAAAGACGCTTAATGTCATCGACTACCACCAGATAAAAAAATGTTTTTTGTTGTTAAGGGGTCGTCAGGGTAATATGTGGTTTCTGAAGATGTCTGCTCCAGCAAGATTTTTACATTCCGCCAGAGTCCCTGCCGGCACATTGTTGGAGTAGGAATTGCAGAAGCGACCGGATCATTTGAAACTGTCGATGTGTGGTACTTGCAAAACTGGAAAAAATAAGTGCGAACAAAGACAATAACTATTCTGGTACCTTTAATTATACTGGCAGTACGTGGTTTTGCATGTTTGAAGAAGAATATCAGCTTGATTATTTTAAAGAGCAGGGATTTACCCGGAAAATTTGTAAATCCTGCGGTTCTGCTTTCTGGACGCGCGACAGTTCCCGCGAAAGCTGTGGCGACGCGGCATGTGAGCCTTATACCTTCATTGGAAACCCCGTGTTCAAATGCCATACTATAGATGAGATGCGCGAGGCCTATCTTTCATTTTTTGAAAAGAATGGGCACACACGTATTGAGCGTTACCCTGTGGCTGCACGCTGGCGGGATGATATCTACCTGACCATCGCATCCATCGCAGACTTCCAGCCATTTGTAACCAGTGGCGTTGTCCCGCCGCCCGCAAACCCGCTGACGATCTCCCAGCCATGTATCCGGTTAAATGACCTTGATTCTGTCGGGAGATCCGGGAGGCACCTGACAACATTTGAAATGCTTGCCCACCATGCTTTCAATACCCCGACAGAAGAGATCTACTGGAAAGATCACACAGTTGAACTCTGTGACCAGTTCCTCTCCTCTATCGGTGGGGACTTAAACAAAGTCACATACAAGGAACACCCGTGGATTGGCGGCGGGAACGCGGGCCCGAGTGTTGAGGTCATGATTGGCGGGCTTGAAGTGGCTACCCTTGTATTCATGAGCCTTGGCCGGCAGAAGACGAACCACCCGGGCTACAACCTCAATGGCGAGATGTATTATCCGATTAAACTCCGGATTGTCGATACCGGATACGGCCTAGAACGACTTGTATGGGCATCGAAAGGTTCCCCGACTATATATGACGCCGTGTTTCCCGAAATGGTCAGTCGGGTCATGAGTTCCGCCGGTATCTCGCACCTGCTGGAAAACAAGGATTATACAAAGATCCTGGCCCTGAATGCAAAATTTGCAGGACTCATGGATATCTCCGGCTCCAACCTCTTTAACCTCCGGAAAAAAGTGGCTGCAGCAATTGATATTTCGCCGGAAAAACTCGACAAGATGATGGCACCTATCGAAAAGGTGTATGCCATTGTCGACCACACCCGGTGCCTCGCTTATATGCTTGGGGACTGCATCGTGCCCTCAAACGTCCGCGAAGGATACCTTGCCCGCCTTGTCCTCCGCCGGACCCTGCGGATGATGAACGACTTTAAGATGCAGGACACACTTGCCGATCTTATCGAAGAGCAGATGAAGATCATCGGCATGAAAAAGTTCGAGCAGGATATCTCTATCGTCCGTGAAATTGTCGACCGCGAAGTGGAAAAATATGCAGCGACGCTCGACCGTGGGACTCGGATCGTCCAGAAAGTTGCTAAGACCTATAAAGCAAAGAGCGAACGTGTGCCACTCTCTGAGATCATCACCCTGTACGATTCCCATGGAATCCCGCCTGAGATGATCAAGGACATTGCTACAAAAGAAGGCGCAGTTATTGATCTCCCGGACAATTTCTATTCCCAGATTGCTGACATGCACTCTGAGTCAAAGAAAGAAGCAGTCGTTGACAAAACTGCAAAGTATGCTGAACGCGTACAGGGACTCCCGCCAACAAAGAAACTCTATTATGAGCAGCCTGAGGATATTGAGTTTGAAGGTGTCGTCATTGATTTCTTTGACGGTTATGCAGTGCTCGACCAGACACTCTTTTATCCGGAAGGCGGCGGTCAGCCGGCAGATACCGGCAGCCTTGTCGGATCCGAGAGCATGGCACATGTCGATGATGTAGTTAAAGTCGGTAATGTCATACTCCACCATATCAGCGGCGGTCTTTTGCAGCGCGGTGAACGGGTTAAGGGTATGGTTGACGAAGAACGGCGTTTCTCCCTGATGCGCCACCATACAGCAACTCATATCCTCCTTCATGCATCAAAAGAGGTGCTTGGCGCCCATATCCACCAGTCGGGCGCACAGAAGGGTGCCGAAAGCTCGCGTATCGACATCCGTCATTTCAAGCATATTACTCCTGAAGAATTGCGCAAGATAGAGACTGCGGCAAATCGAATGGTAATGGCCAATCAACCGGTCGAGATCTCAATCGAGAACCGTACCAAGGCCGAACAGCTGTATGGTTTCTCCTTATACCAGGGCGGTGTCCCGCAGGGAAAAGATATCCGTGTCGTAAAAGTTGCCGGTGATATTGAGGCCTGTGCCGGGACACATTGCCGGAGCACCGGGGAGATCGGGGCTATCAAGATCCTCCGGGTAGAACATATCCAGGACGGGATCGAACGGATTGAGTTTGCGGCTGGAATGGCAGCAGTGTATTACCTGCAGCATCTTGAACAGCTTGCAACCTCATCTGCGGATATGCTTTCAGTACAGCTTGAGAACCTCCCGCCAACGGTTTCGCGTTTCTTCACTGAATGGAAAGACCAGAAAAAAGAGATTGAAAGGATGAGCCTGAAACTCGTCGACCTTGAAATAAGGACAGTCCAGCCTGAAATTATGGACGGGATTTCAGTTGTTGTAAAACGTATTGATCTTGCACCGCGTGAACTCTCTACAATTGCCACAGCGATCTCTGAAAAAGGCGGTGTGGCTCTTCTTGCTTCAACAGGAGATACCGCACGGGTTGTCCTTGCATCTGGAGATAACAGGGTAAACGCCGGGGAGATTATCGGACAGGTGTGCAGCCTTCTTGGTGGCAAGGGTGGTGGAAAACCAACAATGGCACAGGGTGGCGGCCCGGAAATAGAAAAAATTGATTTCGCCCTGAATGTAGGGCGTGAGCGGATTATTGCGGCGCTGCAGAAGAGTTAAAATGACCGGGAATGTTGTTGTGCTGGAACCTGGCGACGAACGGGCAAAAAAAATAGCAAAAGCCATGGCAAGCCAGACCGCAAATGACATTCTTACCCTCCTTTCAGCCGGTCAAAAAAGTCTTACGGATATTACCGATCATCTCCAAATTCCCCTCACGACAGCCAAATACCACGCTGAAAACCTGCTAGATGCAGGCCTTATAATTGTCTCTGAGACAAAGTACAGTATCAAAGGTCGCGAAGTGAAGATGTATTCGCTTGCCGATCAGCTCCTTATCGTTGCGCCAAAACAGACCAATATCCGCGCACTTCTTCTTAAGTATACTTCATTGTTTGGGATTGTAGTTGCCGGAACACTCGCGATCTATGCACTCACACCATTGTTCCCAGCACCTGTCACAATGGAATCTGCCTCTGTTATGATGACAAAGCAAGTGGGGGCAGGGCCGGAAATGTACGGGGCAAGGGCCGTAGCCGACACAAACATTCTGCAGGAAGTTTCTCCAGACATTGCACTTGCTTTCTTATGCGGCGGGGCATTTGTAATTTTTGTCATGCTCTGTTATGAAGCATATATTTGGAAGAAGAGACGGTAAACCGCAATTTAAAATCAAATCTTTGCAACAAATAATGGACATGTTTTTGCCTTTTAAACAACATTATCCCGATTAAATATTCTTTTTTTATGAAAAATCATCGCTTTCAAACTAATAGGAATAATATAAAGGAAATGCTTGGGATAACTCGTAACACAACGTTATCGCAATGAAGGAGCACATCATCCACGAAAACTTCAGTCCTTGTGAGTATCTGAAATCATATATGGTTTTCAATAGACTTGTATTCTCAAATCGTTAGAATGATCAGGATTTTTACAATCGTATGAAAAATAAAATCGTGTAAAAAGAGGATTAACGATTATTTACTGCCTTTTTTTAATACCGCAGACAATTAACAAGGCAATTCCCAGTGCTCCAATTACAAGAACTGATGGCAAAGGTGATTTTGTTGTTGTGGGTATCGGAGTGTAGGTGACGGTTTTGGTCGTCGTCACTTTTTTTATCGTGGTTACTGTTGTCGGAACTGTTGTTGCTGCAGTTGTCGGTGCCACAACTTTGAATGTTATCGTGGCAACTGTTCCTTTGGCATCTGCAAACTGAACCGCATAATCATCCGGTTGCGTCACAGGTACTGTTGTTGAGAAAAAACCATCTCCACTCTGCATGTTTTTTTCAGTTCTGATATACTGGGGGCCAAATACCCTGCCTGATGATTCACCGTCAACCTGGATTTGGATACCATCGGTTCCGGCTTTCTTAAGCGAACCTGCAATCAGAAGCGCATCGGCGAGGTTCTGCGTTGTCGGGGAGGTAATGGTAAGTTCATTGGACCGATCAGTGAGGGTAATAAGCATGCCTGATACAGAGTCCGAGCGCATTGAGGGTTCAACGCCATTCCACTGGACTTCTACCTTATACTGGCCACCTTTAAGACCGGTTGTATCGAAGAGTTTATACTGCGTTGCCTGGTTTGACTGGATTGTCATTGGCTGGCGATCAATTTCTGTTGATGTATACTGAGACTGGTAAAAGACAACGTCAAAACTTGTTCCCGGTGGGAAATCCGAGTCGATTGCGCATTTGAGGGTGTCGCCGACCGGAAGCGTTGTAGGCGAACAATTCAGGTATATACCATACGCGGACGCCGATCCTACGAGTAACAGGGCCGAGAGTAAGATAACAAACAGATACTTATTCATGTCTACATGGTCGAATGGCAAAATTAAAAAGTTTCCCCCTTGATCATCATATGTTGTTTGAAACAATAGGGTGTATTTCAGGAAGTCAATCAGATAAGGTCAATAAAATTCCTGAGTAATTTTAGTCCGACAGCACCGCTCTTTTCCGGGTGGAACTGGACACCATATACATTATCCTTCACGATGGATGAGGCAAACTGGAGAATATATTCAGTTGTCGTGAGTGTATATTCCGGAATAGTCTCAGCATAATACGAATGGACAAAATAGACATACTCTTCCGGTGATAATCCATAAAAGAGAGGATTGTTTTCTTTTGTGACTATAATCGTGTTCCAGCCCATATGCGGTACTTTTATTCCCGGAGTGTGGGGGAACCTGCGCACGCAGCCGGGGATCAGGCCGAGACCCTGGTGAGTCCCATGTTCTTCACTTGAATCCATAAGCATCTGCATGCCAAGACAGATACCAAGGAGTGGAATATCTTTTGTGGAAGAACAGACTGTATCCTTGAGTGGCCCAAGTTGATCCATACCTTCGTGAAATGCGCCAACACCCGGAAGTACTATGCCGTCGGCCGCTGCTATCTCGTCTGCATTGCCGGTTATTATCGCCCGGGCTCCTGCCGCCTCAATCCCGCGCATAACGCTCCTCAGATTTCCCAGGCCATAATCAATGATTGTGACGTTCTTTGTCATGTACGCCTTCCTTAAGTCTCCATGCACCACTTGTGATCCAGTCGTCCGGTAACCCGTTTGCCTTTTGCCATGCTACGAGTTGTTTCTGCCAACCGCTCCAGAGCTCAGCAAAATCGGCCTCGATAAAGTGGATTAATGCCATATCACTGGACGGGCACATGAAACATCCGATCCGGTCCAGCCTGCATTCGTAAAGCTTGTTGTATGGCGCCTCTTCCCTGAATAAGTACAACCAGACATGAAGCGCGGTCCAGTCCTGGATTGGCGCAGCAGATACCTGAACTTTTACTGTCGGGTTTCTCCACACTCTGTCGCTTTCAGCCCGTGACAGGGATTCATACCTGCGTTGTCCAATAAAAGACAAGCATTCGCCCCATTTCGATCTGATGGTTTCTGCGACCGGCAAAAGTTTACAGACACTGCAGCACCAGCGGGCATTAACCGCCGGCGGGCCTTGCCGGGAGAATGTTTCATAAAATTTTGTAGACGTATTGGTCCGAACGACTTCCACCCCGTATTTCTGTTGAACATCTTCGACATTTTTGTAGGTTTCAGGAAATTCAAAACCGGTATCGGCAAAGAGCAGGGGGATATTTCCGAGCACTTTTCTTACAACAAGCATGGTGACAAGACTGTCTTTTCCCCCGGAATAGGAAACAGTCGGCTGGATAGGATATGCAGCAACAACGTCTTTTACAAACTGCATTGATTCTTCTTCGACCTTGGTAATTACATCAGAATTTGCCCGGATAGCGTCCTGCCATGTGGCTCTTCCCAGTATGATCTGCGAACGGACATTCCTTCGGTTGCGAACAATCTGACCTTTCTGCATGGTCCGTGCTTCTTCTGCTCCCACTTTTGCCCGGCCTGCAGCAATACATTCTCCACTTTCGGTGACGACAAAAACTTCATCTCCGGCATGAACTGCGTTGTCAATTGAGACAAGGCCGGGCCGGAGAACACTCATGCCCTGGTCCCGGATAAATGGTGTAGCACTGTCGTCTACGACAATGACACGCTTTGTTGGTTTGAAAAGATCATATGCCTCCGGGCGGGGGATTGGTTCCCACCGGCGCTCTTTTGGAATATACCGAATAGAACCGGCAATCCCGCCACCGATTATTATCTCCTCCATTCTGTCATTATCCGGGACTTTGTTCAGTAGAACTAAGTGGCCTTCAGGTACAAGTGGCGCCCCGAAATGCTCTGAAAAAATATTGTTAATAAGTGAAATATCTGCAGGAAACGCCGGACGGGCGTCCCCCGGAGGGGTGAGCGGGACTTCGCGTGTCGGTGCACCACATGTGCAGGTTTTGTCGAGAACCGGTGTGTGGCATTGGTCGCACCAGCGTAAAAGAATCTTGCCAAGATAGGATGGGTGCATTCCCTCATATGTACGTTTTTTTGCGATAAAAGAGTAGGCGCTTTATCTTTCCATATGACAGTTACAATCCTGAAATCCGATGGTGAGTAAAAGATAATACTGCAAAGAATTTCGGGAGGTTTGATAAATGCCGGTTTTCCATTTTAATATTATGATATTCGAAAGCAGGTTACATTTACCTTACAGGATTTTGGGAGTGTGATCCCGAGGTGACACTTGATATCTGGTTTTTTACGGCAATCTGTCTTTTTATTCTTGCTTTCTGTGCAGTACTGCGAATTCGTCATGCCCCTATAAAGGAAGATCGTCTCCTTGCTGTAAACATAGCGACCACTCTTGCCTGTGCGGGGGTACTTGCCTTTACGGTCTCTGTTGGAGATCTGATGATCCCGGTTTTTGCAGGTATAATTGCGTGCATTATTTATGTGATTGTTATTTGGCTTGCGCGTGGACGGGGTGAAATGCTATGATTGAATTGTTAGTTGATATACTCCTCTATATCCTGCTTCTTGGTGCCATTGGTTTTGGATTAATCAGTCTTATTGGCCTGTTGATCTTTCCGGATATCCGGAGCAGGACATTTACCGGCATGCGGGCTGGCATTATATCCCTCACATTGGTCACAGTTGCCGGAGTATGTTATAGTTTATTTTTCTGGAATAGTACTGGTGGCTTTCAGTACCTGATTTATCTCATTTCAGCAGTCCTCTTGAGCGTCTTTCTTGTTATTCTAAACCGGTTTATTGCAAACATCCTATGCCATAATACCAATCCGGTAATTTCCTCTTATACGGAAAAAGATCCGGATAAAAATTCCTGATTTTTGTAGATTTCATGACAGGATCCCCGGCCTACAAATAGATCTACCGCAGAGATCTGCAGAAATGTTCATCTGGCATTTAATAGGTCTAAAAAAATATTGTGGGTCTGATATCTTCACCATAATCATTGCCATGGTAATGTAATACATTTCATTTTATTGATTTTTTCGTAAACCGGGACTGATAATAGGAATTGCGTATTTCCTTACACAACAGGGATAAAATCTGCCATATTGCTTATAACGGGCTTTTATGTTGAGAAATGGTATTATTTATTGCAATTCTATGCAGGAAACAATCATTTCGACCAAAATATTTATTTGTTGGCAGAATAATGAAAAATATAACCCTTTCCGGTGGGAGGTGTGATAAAGATGGTTGCAGCAAAGAAACCAGCCGAAAAGAAAACCCCGGCAAAAAAACCCGCCGTAAAGAAAGCAGCCCCTAAAAAGAAATAATTCTTACCCTTTTTTTGTTGTATTAATTTTCCCGGTAATTAATTTCCGTGTTTTATTTGGTTATTATCGTCAATGTCAATGCAACTTACAATTTACAAATTTCAGATTTATCCTTCATTGATTTTTAAAAATCTGATATGGTTATGGTCAGTCAAAGTTTCCTTTCCTGGGAACTCTCATTAATAAAGTGGCTTTAACGAAACCTCCGGAAAAATCAAACCGGTAATTACCACTCCTGAATACTTGGAGGTGTTGTGTGGGTTCGAGACCATATTGCCGGCCATAACCCTGTTCAGTTACAATTTTTCCGGTATTCTTGTCAATCACCGTAACAAGAAACCAGGCATTTTCAAATGGGCGATTAATACTCACATTTTCATAGCGCATCGTACTGATCAATTTATACTCTATATATTTCTGATCAGTAATGTTTAGTGGGGTAATTGTGAAATCCAGTATAAGGGGAGGATTTTTCAGGTTAACAGATACATCCGGGGACCGGTTATTGATGATCTGGTTATCTACTGAATAGATTGTGATGTAATCGAGATTTGCATATTCAGATTCTGAAACCATGGGTTCATCAAGAAGATTTGGCGGACCTGGAAATGTTTCGACAACTGCCGGGGTTTCAATAGTAATAATGGTTGGTGTTTCTGTTTTTTCCGGCGAGGATAAAACAGTTGTAATTTCCGGTTCCAATGATAAATTTTCTTCAGGGACAATTATGGTCGGTAGGGGTGTAGGAGTATTGGTTCTTAATGCAGGTACCGCCATTGATATATTCAAATTAGTTTCATTCTGTTGGTTCTCCGGGGAATATATTACGGATGCAATTGACCAGATAGCAAATGTATTGACCATCAGGACTAAAATAATAACACCGATGATAAGCTTGCTGGACTCGTCATCCATGATGTCATATTAATTTAAAAATATTTATCTGATTTGTTGAACCTCCCAAAGCATCAGAAACCCTTTTTAGGGGAGACTTTCCTCCACCATCCAGAACTCTATGTAAGGAGGCGATCCGTAAATTAATAGGGTCCTAGTAGCGCAGTTTTGCCACACCGGCGTAAAATTTAACAAAATACGCCCAAATCAAACGATTTAACTTCATTCCCGCAGGTATTTTTGTGAATTCCGCAGTTAACGGGTACCCTAAAATATACCTCATAGAAACATTGCCCGAATCAACCCCCAATTGTCAAAAGGGGGTCAGTTTGCAAAACCCGGGTTTCCTCCTTGAACAATACCATCCGCAAGGTGTTTCTTTTGATAAAGTGTCCCGATTGTGCGGAACTTTAGAAAGGTCTCAACAGTGTTTAAATCCGTGAGTTGTTCGGGAGGTAATAACCATGACTCCCGTTTCCATGAATGCGGATAATGCTGTAGCACAATAATTGCTCATTCTTTTAGTGAAAATGTTAGTTCCATATACTTTTTTTATCCAAAGTATTAAAAAACGAAAAAATGCGGAATCTTTTGGAACGCAGATTATGATTTAAGGAGATCAGTTTCCCTGAATTATATATTATCAGAACTAATTGATTATATACTTTGAATAATAATGACCAGATTGTACCCTGGGAGGGTATGCGGAGATGGAAAGAAAATGACTGGTATTAAGGATATTATCCAGATGGCAATAAGCAGAGAGGTTGAATCATATACCTATTACAGGATGATTTCTGACAAGGTCAAGGATGCAAATTTAAAGAAACTCTTTAACGAACTTGCAGGAGACGAAACAAAACACCGTCAGTTCCTTGAAGGGTTGCTTGTAAAAGATACTAAAGAACTTCACATTACCGGCGCGAAGGATTACAAAGTCAGTGATACACTCCAGACCCCGAAACTGACGCCCGACTTAAAACCTCTCGATGGCCTTGTACTTGCAATTAAAAAAGAACTTGAAGCGATGCAAATGTACACACAGCTCGCAAATTCAACGGATGATTTCGTCCAAAAAAGCCTTTTTCAGAACCTTGCTGCAATGGAGAGCGGTCACAAGGCACGGCTTGAGGATCTCTACGTAGAAATGGCATTCCCTGAGAAGTGGTAAGAAATAAACAGCGTCTGCCTTGGAGTAAAAATAATTATTTCCATTTTCTCTTTTGTATGTTTAAAACAATTAGTCTCAGTACTTCTCTAAATTATCCTGCCTGCCCTCCAGGGGGATAAAATTGCCATGTCCTCATACCCCCGGTCTTGCCCTCAAATTTGGGGCCAAAACGGGCTTGTTTTCTCCTCCAGGTCCGGTATTGAACATAAAAATGGAACCGTTTTGTCCACCACGGAAATTATCCCTGCGATTTGTGTGAATAATCCAAAACCGGTCATATTGCGGGAGGTTATATTTTCCCTTTAGCGGTGTTCTGTAAGGGTGTTTTTACCCGGACTTTGTATCGGCGGGTACCCGATCTGGTGCCCGTAGGCCATTATAAGCCAGAATCCGGATAGATGGTGTGCAGGAAAAATAAAAGGTATTGATTCGTCTGAAATTAGTGAAGTGCTGAGTCAATAATAATCGATTGCAATCCCTTATGGTAAATATCGGCGGGTAAACATTTCATCCCCGGTTGGGATTTCAGTTTTTTGTGACAAGTATATCCTTGTCATGAAGAGTCCCGTTAATAATTTTTGATTTTTAGGTTTGCATACAGTTTTAGTGACTCGAAATTATTTTGTAAAACTCCAAAAACCTGGGAGATCGGGCAGGATGTGTCCCTCAAGTCTATCTGACATGAAGGTGGGATCATATCAACCATTATTATTTTTTTAGAGGAGGGTCACCAAATTTCTCCTGTTTGCCAAAAAACATTTACAAAAACGCGTTCTCATACATGAATGATACTTTCCGCGAGGCATTTCACCGACAAAACGTTCCGATTATGAAAATTAGTGGATAATTTTTCAAGTGCTGATATTTGTGAAACAATGCTCATATTGTAAATCGGTTTAAAGGAGAACAAAGCATCTTAAAATCAAAGAAAAGTGCGCCGACCGGGACTCGAACCCGGGTTTAGGCGTTGGCAACGCCTAGTGATAACCACTACACTATCGGCGCAGTGTGCTCTAAAGAGTGAGCACTCATATGATTTAAGTATATCGAACTCCGGGCATAATCCGGGCGTAATTTCATGGGGTTTTACCATACGTGAGGGTGTGACGCAGGATGGATGTCCGGGATTTGTCGGATCAGTCCCTCAACCTGTTGACATCAGCCTCAGACATCATCCCGAGTGCATATGCCATATCTTAAAGTAACGTAATCGCATTATCTATTAACCAATGATTCCTCTCTTCGTGGATTGCACGGGAAAACGGATAGCCATCTTTGGCGGGGGGGAGGTAGCCGCACGAAAGGCCGGTCATTTTGCGAATGAGGCTGATATCCTCATGGTGAGCCGGACATTCAGTCCGGAGTGCCGGGCGCTGCCGGTAGAATTGAAAACACTCGATACCTGCACAACAACAGATGCGGAAATAGAATTGATTATTGCCTCATCTTTCCTTGTAATCGGGGCGCTGTCTGATAAAAACGAAAATAACCGGCTGGGAAAACTCTGCCGGAAGCATAGCGTGCTCTATAACAGCGCAGATGGTGAACCCGGGAATGTGATAATCCCGGCCATGACTATGGGAACGCATCATACAATTGCTATCAGCACGCATGGCAAGAGCCCGGCAGTGTCCCGTTTCATCAGGCAGGATATTGAAAAAAGGTATCCTGCGCTTGACCAAATGGTCGTACTTCAGGAGAGGCTCCGCAAAGCGTTAAAGAGCCGCCCGGTTTCGCAGACAGAGCGACGCAGGATCCTGTCCGACGTACTTGGCGACAAGATGGTCTGGACACTTTTAAAACGATCCCCGGAACGTGCATGGGAAGATGTCAGTGAGAGGTATATCCATGACTGAATCAGAAACACGGGTTGCGATTGCCGGTGTCAGCCACCACACTGCGGATGTCATGGCGCTTGAAGCCTTTCGGTTCGGTGATGAAAAGGCATTCCTTGACGCAGCGGCAAAAAGATTCCGCGGAGTAATCCTTCTCCAGACCTGCAACCGTGTTGAAGTCATTGTAGAAGGAGACAGCACTACGCTCCGTGACTTCCTGCACGACCGGGGCCGTTCGGAATTTTTCCTTATTGAAGGCCGCGACGCGCTTTGCCATCTTTTCCAGCTCGCTTCCGGAATTGAATCAATGATCGTTGGCGAAGATCAGATCATCGGTCAGCTTAAAAAGGCGCTTATGGACGCGCAGTCAGCGGGTACGGCAGGCAGTCTTCTCGAACTCTGTATCAATAAAGCAGTTCATGTCGGAATTGGCGTGAGGAAGCGCACCCAGATCAACCGGGGTTCGGTCTCGGTTGGTTCTGCTGCCGTCCTCCTTGCCGAAACCGAACTTGGTACGCTTGAAGGTCGTCACATCCTTGTAGTGGGTAGCGGGGAAATGGGGCTTCTTGTAGCACAGGCGCTCATGGCAAAACACCTGACTGCAATGTATGTTGCAAACCGCACATATGGGCGGGCGGTCAAGCTTGCAGAAAAAATCGGGGGAAAAGCTGTCAAACTTACCGAATTGTATCGCTATATCACCTTGTCCGATGTTGTCATTTCATGTACCTCCGCGCCCCATCCGGTTATTCATAAAACCGAATTAAAAGAAGCGATGCGGGCACGTTGCTGGCCGGTAGAAGGTCACCCCCGCCCCCTGATATTAATTGATATTGCCCAGCCCCGAGATGTTGAAGACGGCGCGGAAAAAATTGATGGCGTCCGTCTTTTTACTCTGGACAATCTGCGGCAGGTAAACGAACAGACCATGAGCACCCGCAGGGCAGAGGCTGAACGGGCAACAGAGTATGTAAGCGGAGAACTGGATCTCTTCATCCGGCAGCTGCACAGGAAATCTGCTGATGATTGTATCGCTGCACTGCATTCATGGGCGGAGACTGTGCGGGTACGTGAGCGCGATAAGGCTCTTGCCCGGTTGGGTAAGACTGATGACCGAACGACAGAAATAATCGATGACCTTACACGGGTACTCACAAAAAAGATCCTCACGGATGCAACAACCTCTATACGGGAATGCGCAGAAGAAGGCAATCGCAACGCGGCCAAAGCACTTGTACAAGCCCTGACCCGTAGCGAAACCGGAGTAATTAATTCCGAAGGTCATGACCGCCCGCAGTAACCTTTTTGGGCTATTCCGGTAATTTTGGTTGTGCCGGAGTCTGGGATTTGTACATGAATTACTGCAGCTTGCTCATTTTTGTATTAACAAAGAACGATTCATAAAAAAAAGTGCTTAAAATAATTTTGTGAAATACCGGATGATATCGTATAACGTTAACCGGGTAAAGATGAGATTGTATTATTATCCAAGTTTTGCATAGGCCTTTTCAGAAAGTAATTTCAGTGTATCGTAATCTGCACCCGGTCCACTCATACGAATCACTTCAAGAATATTCCCTTTACTGAAAATCACTTCAAAGTATCCTTCGGCAGCCTTTGAAGTATCGTTCCCCTTAGAACCAATAATATTTCCCGTTCCTTCAGGTTCTATAGTCTTGTTGGAAACAACCGCAGAAAAAGCACGCGTATTTGGCCCTGTTGCAGGTCGCGGCATATCTGAAAAAACAAATCCGGTTAGTTGTCGGTCATTGGTGTTTATTATTGATACAATGTTGAACATTTTGTCTTCAGAGTAGACCGTGATAGTCTGGGTGACTACCGATGCGGCAGTTGTATTGTCCGGCGGTATAGAACCGATCATAACATAACCCTGCTGCCAGCCCAAATCTTTTGCAATTGTACCCACGTCGTCAGCTGACTTTTGCCTGCTGGTCTCAATTTTGGATCCATCAGGCAAATCTGCGGTAGTTAATGCAAAAGTGGAAAGGGAAATATTGGTTGCTGTTGTTGCGGGAGTTATTGTTTCTGTCGGAACTGTATTTTGCGAACCTGATACTGAAGTGCATCCGGAACAGAATACGATGGCACATACAACCAATGCCATACTCAACCATAATGATCTTTGCATGAATATTCCGGTATGCCCGGATACGGGAAATAAGTTACCCGATTCCCCGGTCAATTTTTTTATCTGTTTTGTTCCAGCGACATCTTTACACCTGATGTTGGTATCGAAAAATCAAAAAAATTCTCTGATGCTGGATTGATACCCATAAATACGATGCATTTTCAATGTTTAATCAGTAACGTTCGAGGTAAGGTGCACATGTTTCCCCAGCGTAGAATGAGGCGGGTACGTACCCGCAATGTCCAGCCGCTTTTGTGTGAGACGACACTGACCAAAAACGATCTCGTCGCCCCTCTTTTTGTTGATGAAACCACAACAACCCCAAAACCTATTGAGTCCATGCCCGGCCAGTTCCGGTATCCGGTTGAAGCAATCTCCGGTATTGCCGGAAAAATGTGGGAACGGGGTATACGGGCTGTACTTCTTTTTGGCGTCCCGGCTCACAAAGATGAGGCTGCAACGAGTGCTTATGATCCTGAGGGTATCGTGCAGCAGGCAGTACGGCGAATTAAATCTGCTTATCCTGAAATGGTTGTCATTACAGATGTATGCGCATGTGAATACACAAGCCATGGTCACTGTGGAATTGTTGGCGGAATACGTTCCGGCGAAAAGGATCTCTTAAATGATGAGTCCCTGTTGTTGATGAACCGGATTGCCATCAGCCATGCCGAAGCCGGTGTCGATATTGTTGCCCCGTCATGTATGCTTGACGGCATGGTCCGGTCCATACGAAATGCGCTGGATGAGGAGGGGTATGAGGATGTCCTCATCATGTCATATTCGACAAAATTTGCATCTGCGCTGTATGGACCGTTCCGGGAAGCTGCCGAATCCGGTTTCTCGTTTGGCGATCGCACCACATACCAGATGAACCCTGCAAACGGCCGTGAAGCATTCCTGGAATCCCGGCTTGATATGGACGAGGGCGCTGATATCCTGATGGTAAAACCTGCCGGGCCCTATCTCGATGTACTGTCCGAAATTGCCACGCTAGGTCTCCCGGTTGCTGCTTACCAGGTAAGCGGGGAATATTCCATGATAAAAGCCGCGACGGAACGCGGCTGGATAAAAGAGAGAGAAACCGTCCTTGAAACGCTGACCTGCATAAAAAGGGCCGGGGCTGACATTATCATCACCTATTATGCCTACGATGTGTGCGGGTGGCTCTGAAATGAAAAGCAGGGATCTCTTTTCCGATGCTCAGACCCTGATGCCCGGCGGTGTCTCAAGCCCGGTGCGGGCAATAAAACCGTACCCGTTTTATACTGCGCATGCTGAAGGGTCGCATATCACAACTGTTGATGGTACCTCGCTTATCGACTGCTGCATGGGTTATGGCCCCCTTCTTCTCGGCCATGCCAATCCTGAAATACGAAAGGTAATTTCAACCCAGCTTGAGAAAGGCTGGCTGTATGGTACGCCTGCACCATTTGAACCGGAATATGCCCGGCTTATTACCGGGGATCACCCGGGAATGGATATGATCCGGTTTGTGTCGAGCGGTTCGGAAGCGACAATGGCAGCAATACGGCTGGCCCGGGGTTTTACCGGCAAATCTGACATTATAAAAATTGAAGGAGGATTTCATGGAGCCCATGATGCAGTGCTTGTAAAAGCCGGTTCGGGAGCAACGACAATGGGCGTTCCGGATTCTGCCGGTGTACTTCCCGATGTTGTTGCGCATACCAGGCAACTGCCCTATAATGATCCTGAAGCACTTGAAACCCTGCTTACACAAAATACAGATGTTGCTGCACTTATTATCGAACCGGTGCTTGGAAACATCGGTCCGGTGATCCCGCAGGATGGATACCTGAAGGATGTCCGGGAGATCACAAAGGCGCATGACGTGCTTCTGATTTTTGATGAAGTGATCACCGGTTACCGGTTGGGAATTGGCGGTGCACAAGTAAAATTCGGGATTCGGCCAGACCTGACAACACTCGGTAAAATTGTCGGGGGTGGTTTACCCATCGGGGCATTTGCGGGAAAACGCGAAATTATGTCCCTTGTCGCGCCGCAGGGCCCTGTTTACCAGGCGGGTACTTTCTCCGGGAATCCACTTTCCCTTGCAGCAGGGATTGCAACGGTCCGGTGGTTACATGATCATCCGGAAATTTATGCGAATCTGGATGAAAAGACCCGGGCTATTGAGGAATCACTTCCTGAAAACAAAAAGAATGCAGGATCATTTGTTCGGATTGGATCGATGTTTAAGTATTTCTTCAGGAGCGATGCTCCACGGAACTATACTGAAGTAAAACAATGTGACACTACGGCATTTTCCCGGTTCTGGGAGAAAATGCTAGCCCGTGGGATCTTTTTACCCCCCTCCCAGTTTGAGACAAATTTCCTGTCCGCAGCGCATACAAAAGAAGATCTTGATACCCTGTGTGGAGGATATTCTGCATGCCTGTAAGGATAGGGACCCGGGGGAGCAAGCTCGCGCTAGCCCAGACCGAAACCGTGATGAAAAAGCTTGAGGCTCTCGGTATTGAAGTTGAGCAGAAAATTATCAGCACCCGGGGAGATGAGGTTACCGGTGTCCCACTTCATGAGATCGGAAAACAGGGAGTCTTTGTTCGGGCGCTTGATGATGCAATCCTTAATAATGAAATTGACTGTGCAGTGCACAGTATGAAGGATATTCCGGCAGTTCGCCCGTCTGGCCTTTTTACGGCGGCAATTCTCCCCCGCGATTCCCCTTCGGATTTTCTTGCGTATGCCGGCCCGATTTCCGCAGTTTCAATTATTGGGACATCAAGTACCCGGAGGAAAGCCCAGCTCCTGCGTCACGATCCTTCACTTACGATAAAAGATCTCCGGGGAAATGTTGATACAAGGATAAGAAAACTCAATGAGGGTCAGTACCATGCAATTGTTCTTGCCGAGGCTGGTCTTACAAGGCTCGATATCCGGATACCGGGTGAACGCCTGCCCCCGGAAAAGTTTGTCCCAACACCCAACCAGGGTACAATTGCTGTTGTAAGCCGTGCAGATCCGTCGCTCATGGAGGTTTTGTCTGCCCTTGATCACCCGGAGACCCGAAAAGATGTAGCAATCGAGCGGGCAGTGATGGAACAGGTGGGTGCAGGGTGCTTTACACCTATGGGTATTTATTGCAAAGACGGTCACCTGATTGCTGAAATTCTCTCGCTTGAGGGAAAACGGGTGGAGCGTATCGAAGAAGATATCGACACGATTGAGGAGGCTCGTGCCAGAGGAAAAGACCTGCGGGTCCGGGCGGGGGATCTCATCGCAGAAGCATACAAGACGTTGGGGATTGCGTATGACCGGTAAAGTATATCTTGTCGGGTCCGGCCCGGGAGGTTCTGGGCTCCTGACGCAAAGGGCAGCAGAACTGATTGAAGCAGCGGATGTAATTTTTTACGACCAGTTGCCCGGCGAGGAGATCCTTGCCTCTCTTCCGGAAAATGCCGAGAAAATTGATTGTGGTAAATTCGGCGGGAAGCATACACTGGAGCAGCACGAGATCGAATCCCTGATGGTTAATCGGGCACAAAAAAATCTCATGGTGGTCCGGCTGAAAGGCGGCGATCCATTCCTGTTTGGTCGCGGGGGGGAAGAGATTGAAACACTGCGGGCGGCAGGCATTGAAGTTGAGATGGTGCCGGGAGTCACAAGTGCGCTTGCGGTTCCTGCATCTGTGGGGATCCCGGTTACGCACCGTAAGTACGCATCGCAGGTGACCATTCTAACCGGCCATGAGGATCCGACGAAAACAGAATCCGCGCTTGACTGGAAACTACTTGCACAAGGCCGCGGAACGATTGTGATCCTGATGGGTGTAGCAAACCTCAAAAATATTGCACGTGCACTTATCAAAAACGGAAAATCCGAAAAAACACCGGTTGCAATTATCGAACGGGGCCTGCGGAAGAACCGCCGGGTCACGACCGGACCTCTTGCGGCAATCGGGGAAATTGCTGTAAAAGCAGTCGTGAAACCGCCGGCGGTGATTGTAATCGGGGATGTTGTCCGGTTTTATGATCCAAAACAACCCGATCTTATCCCGTATGAAGGTGCTGCATGATCCTGGATTTTATAAACCGTTTTGAAAGACTGGTCTATACACTTCTCATTGTGTTACTCGTTTTTGTCCTTGTCTTTGCGATGGGGGAATTGTTCTGGTACCTTTGGCTAAGCCTGACTAATATGCCGGTAATGTTGCTTGAGAATCACGAGCTGGTATCCGTCCTTGGTACCTTTTTACTCGTGCTCATCGCGGTAGAACTGCTGGATACAATGAAGGCATATATCACCGACAATGTGATTCATGTAGAAGTTGTTGTGCTCCTGGCAATTATCGCGATTGCACGAAAAGTGATCCTGCTTGATCCCGCAGAAACAGATGGGATGGAACTTATTGGCATTGGAATCATCATTGTCGGACTCGCGGCTTCGTATTTTATGCTCCGGAAGGCGGGATTTACCATCGGGAGCGGGGTTGAAAAATCCCCTGAGGCAAAACCGCCGGGGTAAATCATGATCCCGTTATCTTAATTTTTGTAATGCACTACTGGATATTTTTTGGAAATAAATTACCATTTAGGTTGGAATCATAAACGGGTATAGGATTATTTTTTTGTATGCCGGGAATTTTTATTGCCCTATCATTGATTTCACAAATATGTATCGTAAAAGATCGGTCAATTAATCCATCAAATTAATACACACTATAATTGCGGCAATTGAGAAAATCTTCAATTCCTAAAATCTTATGATGACGTATGTTCCGGGCACATAAGTGTCGCGATCATTTCATTTTTAGTTAATAATGCACTGGAACAAATTTATGTTCACCCTTGAATTACTTCTGAATGGGGGATAAACCTGGATCCCTCACATTTTCATTTGTTTGTATACATCCATCGTGATTTGATTTTTTTGACATAAAAAAACAAATCCGGTTTATTTTAATGTATAATTTTAAGATTAATTAAACAATATTTTATACTATATTTTTCAATTAAAATTATGATAATGAACTAAGGGATTTTACCGGATGTCAAAATTTCTTTCTAACATGGTTAAAGTATCATCATCAACACTTACCGGGCAGGTGATCGGACTTATCGTAACGCCGGTACTGTCCCGTATTTATACGCCCGCAGATTTTGGAATTTTTCAATTATTCATATCAATAGTAGGTATAATCGCTCCTGTTGCATGTCTCTCATATTATTATGCAATAATTTTGCCTGAAAAAAATGAAGATGCAGCAAATGTGGTTATCTTATGTTTGTTCCTTATTGCGGCGACGTCATTTGTCACGACAGTCATTCTCTTTTTCTTTATCGGTACTTTTGAGCACTACATGAATGCACCGGGATTTTCAATTTACCTGCCCCTTCTCCCGCTGGCACTCATTTTTAGTGGGTATGCCTATATATTTGGGTTCTGGGCTTCCAAGCGGGAACAATATGGAAGCGTCGCAAAAGCAAATGTTATCAGCACATTTACCGGTAAAGGTTTTTCAATTGGGTACGGTTTTTTGGGACCCTCACCATTTGGTCTGATACTCGGATCTATAATTAACGATGCGACAATTGTCGTTATTCTTGTAAAAAAGGCTTTTTCAGATTTGTCCCTTTTTTATCATACGTCATATGCAAAAATAAAAGAAATGATGATTCGTTATAAAAAATTCCCCCAGTACAGCCTGGGTGCAGACCTGGCGGGATCGGTTTCAGTCCAGTTCATTCCGTTTGCTCTTGCGTTTAATTTTCCTGCTGCGGTAATCGGGTATTACTCCATGGCTTATATGATTTTGAGACTGCCCATACGACTTATTGGAAATGCAATCGGTACAGTTTTTTTTCAGGAGGCCAGTGTTGAAAAAAATAATACGGGTGAAATTAAAGCCGTTGTAAAAACAGTATATGCCCGTTTAATCTCTTTTGGAATATTTCTCTGCCTTATCCTGATGATTGCCGGTCCCCAGATTTTTGCTTTTATTTTTGGACCTCAATGGGAAACTGCAGGATTTTATGCCCAAATCCTCGCACCCTGTTTTTTTGTTTCATTTATTGCATTTCCTCTTGGCTTTGTTTACCAGGTACTTGAAAAGCAGTCTATAAATCTCTGGTTTAATGTATGTCTATTTGTTTCCAGTGCAATTGTCCTTATCATTGGTGGATTCCTGCAAAGTCCCGTCATCAGTATGGTACTTCTTTCTATAACCGGATTCCTGTTATGGGGCTGGATGAACCTGTACTCGTTAAAAATTGCCGGTGTATCTCTGTCAGATGTGGGTTATGTGTTCGGAAAACATTTATTATTCAGCCTGATGGTATGCCTGCCCCTGGTTATTGCAATATACCTGTCTCTATCCCTGATTCTTATAATAACAATAATTGCAGTCCTATCTGTCGTATATTATATGATTATCATTTACGTGGATTCCGATTTAAGGATTGGATTATTAAAATTTATAAAAAACATTGTCCGAAAATAAAAAAAATTCTTCGTGTATTATCCCTCATGAAAGACCTTTAATTTGTTATAAAATTTCAAAGACTGGCTTATGCCAAAGAAATGTTTTCCCTTTTAATCTGGTGTTCCAGTTGGGCATACTTAGTTGTTTGATGCTTTTCCAAATGATGGTGTTTTGGTAATTCTTGCGGTTTTTATTCTTATCAATATTAATGTAGAATAGATCACAGATAACCGGCATTTATCTGCCAAAACGAATAATCTCGTCAGATATTGAGATTGCCGATATTACAGCAATTTAAAGATACTACCAAATGCCCGGAGGAAAATTTTTACTTACATTCCTTTGGCAAATTAGCAGGCCCTTTAATTAGAATTAATATTGTCGTATCAGGTTTTATTTTGAGGGATCTCAAGACCTGATGCTTGTCTTGAAATACTGGCCTTTTTTCTCAAAAATGTTGCCCTTGCCTGGCAAGAAATACCGAAAGATGTAATGAAAGTCTCACTCGTTTTAAATTGTTGAATTTCAGGAGCGGATTTTAAGGCCAGAGATTACCAAAGATATTTTTTATAATGTAAACCCTGCCTTTGACATGAAGATTCCTGTGTAAGGTATTATAACCCGGACTTTGGACTGTCAATTCATGTTCGCCCCGGGTAAGTATAATCTGGACAATTCCGTTTTTATCAGTCGTGAAACGTTTCATATCTACATTGACGTCAGCTTTTTGGATTGGTATTCCATCCTTGTCTTTGACCGTAAGACTTAATGTACCTTCAATAGGTTGAAGGGGAATGTCAACGAAAAGGTCTTCTTTTTTCTGTACAGGGTTAACAAAAATCACTGTCGATTGGTGTGGTTTAAGGTCACAGGTAACATAGAGCCACACCGACGACCCTTGGGTATTTTTACGGGATATTGTTGCATTTTTTACCTGGTATTCCCCTTTCTTTAGTGCCGGCATAGTTACTTTAAATGTGACATTCTTTACAATCTCATCATTCTGGTTGGTTATGAAAATCATGGCTTCATCATTGTTTATGATGCCGTTATACTCAATTTTTTGAAGTTTCCGGAAATGATCTGCAATTACATCCGGTGTCGTAAACGTCAAACCCTCTTCTTGTGCATAAGCAGTCAGATTGACGAATTGATCTGCAAACGCCGGGTTGCCAATTTCATTTGAACGTATCAAAAATAAGGCCATCTCGTCATTTGCAACTGCCTGACTCATGACATCTTGCCATTTCGAAAATATGCTTGCAGGATCCGGAGAATAAAGCATTGAAGTGCTTATCGGATAGGACACCGGGAGGAGAACCATGTCTGTAGGTTTTCCGTTAAAATATGCAATATCCGGATTCCTGAACCCCGTCGAGCTCATTCCTTCGACAGGGGGATTCACTGGAATTGCAAGGAGAAAATGCATCTGCAGGTCAAGAATTACTTTTATCGTGTTGAGATCATAATCCAGATTGGTAGGCATGAATCCTGTCAGTTGAATATCTGAAGTGTCAGCATAATTGACCACCGCATTGAAATTATCCCACTGGGTACTGAAATCATCATATGCGTTAATCCCGGTGCTCTGAAGACCAATAATATTTACACCGTTTGCAGTAATTGAATTAAGATCAATAGATGTTAACACTCCCGACTCATTTCCTCCGTTTTCCTCCATAGTCGAGTTACTGCTCATATTTGCGGTATTGACTCGGGTATCCAGTGGATTTACTGCCTCCGTAAAAGGAATATTGTTTTGGACAATTACAGAATATCCGTCAGTAATATAGTTACTGTCGAGCAGATCTGATTTAGGTGTCCGGTATCCCACAAAAATGACCGGTATAATGCCATTTGGATAGTTTGACATCTCAATTCCTTCATGATTCCGAATACTATCCTTGGCAGTACTCTCATCACTTACTGAAAAATACTGCGTAATATGGAGGGAATCACTGGGTTTGATACTGTTACCTTGCGAGAAGGATATTGAGCTCATGTTATAGATTGTAGAACCCTGGTATCCAATGGATGATGGGAACGGAGATTCAAATTTAATGTATATCCCAACATCGTTATCATGAACATATAAATCATTAATAATGTCATCAATAACAATAGCATCCTGTGATTCATAGATATGGCGTGTCTGACGGCCATGATCTGTATCTATCATAAAGTCAGACAACGGAGTAAAAAGAAATGAGGAAAGTGTGATATCTTTCTTTGCAGATCCATTAGTGCCCTGCCAATCATTTGATATAAAGTAATCCCTTCGTATTGAATCCGGGAAAAATTCATACGTTATCATCAGACTACAAACATTACTCGAGTCCTCCGAATTTTTCAGGAGAGTATTATAAGTAAGTTTGTTTCCTTCTATCGTGTGGGTAAAATTGAGATTTGAAATTGCATATTGGTTTACAACGGTATTTTTCTGGATATTTTCTGCGATTTTTATTGTATCTGTGGAAAAACCCTCGCCCAGCATGTTACGGCTGGTAGTCCCGATTCTCTCAATAGATGGAGAATTTTCATTAAGTATTATTTTATAATGCGGAGATTCAACCTCAAATGACGTCCCTACGCTCATGATTGTTGTGTTCTCTGTAAGATTCATTTTTGGAACATTCATCTGTGGGGAAATTCCGATCTCATATATCCCATAGTCGTTACTTGCATAGATCTTATCAAGGGCATAATTTTTATCGACTGTTGCATTTTGCCATGTTTTGCCAAAATTGGATAATATTTTGTCAGAAATCAGGATGAACCTGGCACTATACTCTCTCAGGAAGTTATTGGCGTTTTCTTCATTATTTGAGAAATAAATGCCCGCCAATAATCCGGCAAATCTTCGGGTGTCTGATCCTGACTGGAGACCATACGAAGCATCCGTCATATTTGTATATATCGGGACTGTACGGTATCCATACCCGGCTACCTTTGCATTATGATCATTAGTTGTTCCCAGCCATTTCATGCCATCTATTATGTAGTCTTCTCCGGCAATTTTGGGAAGATAATATGACGTAGCGATTGTGGGTATAAGAATGGTTGATAATAGTACAATTATCCAGGTTACTGAGATAATTGCTTTCTTATGCTTAAATGTGGACTCCTTGAAATAAGAGATCACTTTCCAGAATCCAAGTGCAGATGTAATGGGAATAATGATAATCAGGTAGTTGACTTCTCTTAAAGCACCGGTTTCAGCAAA
>Ga0209099_1001060_pt1 | contig 29838 bp, 26 predicted proteins | sample AD_JPNHW2_MetaG_FD_184430 | JGI IMG/M metagenome (GOLD analysis project Ga0209099, IMG submission 184430) | Active sludge microbial communities of municipal wastewater-treating anaerobic digesters from Japan - AD_JPNHW2_MetaG (SPAdes) (version 2) | ecosystem: Engineered > Bioreactor > Anaerobic... | reverse complement strand
TGAACTTCTATTTCCTGGGCGATGAGGGAAGGCCTACAGGGGGTCATTCCATCTGGCACTTCCTTTGGATGGGTGGGATAAGCCTGCCCAGCATGGTGCAGCTCGCCTTGCTGGGTGGGGCCATGGCCTTCGCCTACCTCTACCCATACTACAAGAAGATGCCAGTTTGGCAGAGCGTCACCCTGATGCTCATGACCTTCTTCATCTTCTATCCCAAGGTGCACGGCGGGTACTGGATCATGCTGGTGGCGCTGCTCTCCATCTGGGCGGTGCAGGACAAGCGGATATGGGACCGGACCTTCTTCGCCTTCCTGCCCATGATACTGGCCACCATGTTCGCTCAAGGGGAGACGAGGGCGCCGCCGGTGGAGTTCTACGGCAGCTGGCTGCTAGGGTTCTTCCTGGCGCTCATCGGTCTCATAATGTTCATTGACGCCGTGAGACTGGCGTTGAAGCAGCCGGCCTTCACCGACAAGGCATAGGTCAGAGCAGGCGCTTCCCCGCCTCGGCCCCGGAGCGGCAATCGTAGACCTCGGTGACCTTCATGATGATCAATCCCTTGCATTCCAGGGTGGGCTTGCGCTCCTTGACCATCTGGTACATCTTCTCAAAGTCAGCACCTTTCTCGACCACCTTGGCGTCCCCTTTGACCTTCAAGCATCCCGGTACGCCGAAGGTCCACACCTGCAAGGCCAGGCGAGGGTTCTCCTTCAGATTGACCAGGGTCTGATGGAAGAACTGATTACCGATCCAAATGGTCTCCGGATCGATCAGGAAGGCCATTCCGATGGGCACCACGTTCGGGTCGCCGTCCCGGGAGGCGGTGGCCATGGCAAAATACTTCGTTCCTTTGAACAGCTCCTGCATATCGGGGGTTAGAGCGACCATGCCCGTAAATGGCCGTGCTGGATATTAAGCGATGTCGGGATGCTCAGACGGTGCGGATCTTCTCCACGTTCCTGGACTGTATCAGCTGAACTTTTAGGGCGTTCCCGACAGATTATTCTAACAACTACCGTTGGAACTTAGTTTCAACAAATCCTTATAGAGAATCGGCATCGTTGACCACTTACTTCCTGAACGATTCTGCCCGGGTGGACATCGATCCGTCCAGGCCCATGTTCGGGAAGTTGTTCAAGTAGAGATCCTCGAAGGCACCCGATGAAAAAGAAAATGATCGTACCGGGGGAACTTACGCTAGCCATCGGTCTGACGACGGTCTCGATGGCCGTCCCCCTGATGGTGCGCGCCGGGTTCGGCATATCCACCATCTCCTCTTTGCCTTACGCTCTCAGCCTGATATTCGATAGGATATCCTTCGGCATCTGGAACCTGCTGTTCCAGATATGCCTTCTGATGATACTACTGGCCATCACGAAACGGTTCAAATGGGGATATCTGGTATCCTTCGTACTGGCCATCGCCTTCAGCCTGGCCCTGGACCTCTTCAGCGTCACCTTATCCAGTCTGCCCAGTGGGCTCTGGATGAATATGGCCTACTTCGCCATCAGCTATGTCATGATGTGCGCTGGCATATCATTGATGGTCAGCTCCCAGGTCCCCTTGATGATAACCGACGCCTTCATCAACGACCTCACGCTCCATTTTCACGTGACGTTCAGGAGGATGAAGACGATATTCGACATCGTCTGCCTGGTATTATCCGCGACGCTAGCGCTGGCGCTCCTGGGCGACCTGGCCGGCGTGGGGATCGGCACGGTCATCATGGCCTTCATAACCGGGGCTGGAGTGCAAGCGGTGAACAAGGTCGTCGCGAAAGCGGTGACCATCAGGCCGCTCATCAAGACCTTGGGAAGAATTGCCAGGTGAAATGCGGTCATAACGGGTCGGGCGTCAAGTAATAAATAGGGTGGACCGTGGATTACAAGGGCATCCACTAGGCCCGAGCGATCCCCGGAGCCAAGTTACATTGGAAGAGTTGACCAGCATGATCCCTTACCACAAAATTCTGATCCCTACCGACGGCAGCGACAACACCAAGGCGGCCATAGCCTACGCTCTGAAGCTGGCCAAATTGGTCGGTGCGGAGGTCACAGCGATCAGCGTGAATGACACCAGCAACTATGCCACCGCCTCCGGCACCGTCGGTCCGGACGTCACCTCGTCGTTGTACCAGCTCTGCGAGGACGCCGTCCGATATGTGGTGGAGGAGGGTGCCAGATCAGGGGTAACCGTTCATACCAACATCATCAACGGCAATCCGGCCAGGGATATAGTCGAAGCTTCCAAGGCCCACGACCTGGTGGTCATGGGGTCGGTCGGCCGCACCGGGGTGGCCCACCTGATATTAGGGAGCGTGGCTCAGAAGGTGGTAAGGATGGCGGCCTGCCCGGTACTGGTGGTTCGCAACGCCAGGCCCGAGAGCGACCTTACCATCTGCCGGAAGTTGCTGATACCCACGGACGGGAGCGAGAACACCACGATCGCCATAAGGCACGGCTTGGAGCTTGCCAAGGCATTCAATGCCCAGGTCACCGCCCTTAGTGTCAGCCTCGCCAAGGATCCCGACCAGATCAGCAATATGGCCGTGGAACAGGTGGCCGAGGAAGGTCGCAAGATGGGTCTGAAGGTGATCGGCTCGGTGGTTCCCGGCTCTCCTCCCGAGGAGATAGTCAAGGCGTCCTTTGACCACGACCTGATAGTGATGGGCACTGCCGGACGCACCGGTCTGGCGCATCTCCGTCTGGGCAGCGTGGCCGAGCACACCATAAGGGGATCGGCATGCCCGGTACTGGTGGTCAGGGCATCGGTCGACCGCCCGGCGATCTGAATGGACAAGGCTCCCGCCATCAAAGGCGAACGGTATAAATCCCCTTCAAGGGCGTAATCATCTCCTAGTCAAGGTGAAACGCGATGGTGGACGCTCATCCCAGGACCGTTTATGTGCCGTTATTGATAACCGCCCTTCTCCTTCTATCTTCATTTCTCGTACTGGTGCCGGGAGAGGTCGCCGCCCTGTCGGAAGGTGATTACGAGTACGAGCTCACCGGCGTCCCAGCCGTGGCGGCCATCACCAAGTACACCGGGGCCGGGGGAGCGGTCATCATTCCGGCCACCTTAGGTGGTTACGCCACCACCATCATTCGTCATGACGCGTTCAACTACGGCAATGGGATTCATGTAACATCGGTGATAATACCAAGTAGCGTTCATACCGTCGAGAACTACGCCTTCGCCAACTGCGAAGATCTGGAGAAGGTTTTGATCGGTTCCGGTGTCTCCTCCATAGGCGACGCCACGTTCATCAATTGCCACAACCTGAATACCATATTGGTCCACGATAGCAATCTCTTCTATTCCAGCCTGGACGACATACTTTACAATAAAACGATGACCGCTCTGATCAAATGCCCCTCGGCCAAGGCCGGGGACGTAACGATACCGGACACCGTGACCTCTTTGCGTTATGGCAGCTTTGACGATTGCCGGTCCATCGAGAACCTGGTCATAGGCAGCGGGGTGACCGAGATCGGTCGATACATGTTCGAGAGCGTCGATGACCTGAAGACCGTGACCTTCTCCGCCGGAAGCTCGCTACACACCATAGGCGAGAGGGCATTCTCCGCATGCGAGAACCTGGAGTCCTTTGACGCGCCTTCGGGATTGTTGACCATCGAAAACGAGGCATTCCAGAGATGTAAATCACTGGTCGTCTTCGACCTTCCGTCCGGTCTGGAGAGCGTAGGTCCTGGGGCTTTTGCGGGGTGTGAGTCATTGGTCAACATGACCGTACCCGCTAGTGTGATGGAAATCGGCCTATACGCCTTTTCCGGATGCAAGAGCATAGCTTGGTTCGATGTTGAATCCGAGAATGAAAATTTCTGCAGTATTGACGGCGTTCTGTACAACAAGACGGCCACCGTTCTTATGCAATGCCCCGGCGGCAAGACCGGCAACCTCACCATCCCGGACAGCGTGATCGAGATCGCCATGTACTCCGTGGCCGGGTGCATCATCACCGGTGCGAGGATAGGGAACGGGGTGGAAAAAATAGGCGTCTATTCCTTCTACGCGTGCACCAAATTGAAGGCCGTGGAGATGGGCGACAGCGTGGAGATAATCGGCGGCGGCGCCTTCTACGGCTGCAAGCTCCTGAAATCCATTGAGGTCCCGGCCACCGTGACCGAGATACAGGTCCAGGCCTTCGCCGAATGCCTCACATTGAACAACATCACCTTCCTCGGCTCTTCCGCCCAGATCGAGGTGGGAGCGGATTGGATACTGCACACCTCGTGGGAACTGCAAGGCCACGCCCCGGCCGGTTCCGATTTCCCCGATACCGGAACGACGTACTATGGTCTGCTCATGGGAACCAACGTCGGTGAGCTGCCGCAGGAGAAGGACATGACCGAGACATACCTTCTGCTGACGATCGTCCTGCTCATTGCCATCGTTGTGATGATGGTCGTATTGCTGGTGTTGAACATCAAACGAAAATGAAGGAGCTGATTTAGGGATATCAGAAGGGAAGGAAGTGCAGGGGAAGGGATTTGAACCCTCGGACCACTAAGGACTAGACCCTGAATCTAGCGCCGTTGGCCAGGCTTGGCTACCCCTGCCTAGGATGAGGCCAATGATATTTTGCTACAAATACCTTATGCATCTCCTCTGGGAGGGTGCAGGGCGAACCAATCGTTGGCCAGTATGGCCATCATCACGTCGTCTATGACGCGTCCGTTCTTTGTCCGGTACTGTCTCATCAGTCCCTCGACCTGGAAACCACATTTCTTGTAAGCCTTCTGCGCCCGGTGATTCTCAGAATCGGTTATGAGGTCGACCCGCCGCATGCCCAGCTCCTCGAAGCAGTAGCGTAACAGCGCGGTGATGGCGTCGCTGCCATAACCCTTGCTCCAGTGGTCCTTCTCGCCGATCATGATCCCTATGGTCGCCCGGCGGTACTTCCAGACCACGTCCTCCATGCCGATGTTGCCTATCGGCCGGCCGTCCTTGGTCAGGATGGTGAAGGTCATCTTGCCCTCGCGGCGCAGCTTGTCCACCCATCCATGCTCCATCTCGGTGCTGAACGGGGGGTCGGCCTTCAGCCATTGGGTAACCTCCGGGTCGTTTATCCACTTCACGTACATTGGAACGTACGCGCGTTCGGCGGCCACCAGGTCCACCTTCTCCCCGCTCAACATGGCCGAGCCTCCGCTGAGAGCAATGACAGCAGCAGCGAGTCCTGCCAAGTTCCGTCACCGAAATGGTCCTGACGCAGAACCCCTTCCTCCTTGAATCCCACCTTGCGGAAGGAAGCGATGGTCCCCTCGTCTCGAGCGGGCAGCCTGGTCCACAGGCGGTGCAATCCCTGGGAGTTGAAGGCGTAGGAGGCAGCCAAGACCAGGGCCTCCAGGACCTGCTCCTCTTCGCCCTTCTCTCCCCATACCATGGACATCTGCGCGGAATCGCTCATCGGTTGGATGTGCGCCAGTTCGACAAGTCCCATGGGCCGTTCGTTCTCCAGATCCACGATGACCAGGTCGAAGCGGGAGGGCTGAGCCAATCGTTCCTTAATAAGGTCCTGCACCTGCTCCAGGCTGTAGGCGGGCTTCCAGGTGGGACGGCCGGAGGCCTTGCGCAACCGGGGGTCGTTCAGCCACTTGTACAGCGCCAGCTCGTCCGTGGTCTGCAAGGGCACCAACCCGATCGATTCCCCTCTAAGCATGCGGATTTGATTGCCAGACTAGAACATAATCCTATTGCTGTCGGGACGAAAAAATCGCAAAGATGATTTATGGGGAGGGGCATGGCCGGGCATGGACCTGAAGATCGTGCTTTTGGGACCTCCGGGATCGGGCAAGGGAACGCAGACCGAGAGGCTGGTAGCAGAGTTCGGTTTTACCAAGATCTCCACCGGGGACCTGCTGCGCGAAGCGGTACGCAACGGAACTGAGCTTGGCGTCAAGGCCAAGGGATTCATGGACGCCGGAAAGCTGGTGCCTGACGACCTGGTGGTCGGACTGATCAGGGAGAAGCTGAAGGGACTGAAGGGCGGCGTGCTGCTCGACGGGTTCCCCCGTTCCCTGGAGCAGGCCAAGGCCCTTGACGAGTTCTTCCACGTCGAACTGGCCGTCGACCTGGAGGTGGACCAGGAGGCTCTGATCAAGCGCCTCACCGAGAGAAGGTCCTGCCGGAAATGCAACTCCGTGTTCCATCTGGAGTTCAACCCGCCCAAAAAGAAGGGAGTTTGCGACAAGTGCGGTGATGAACTTTACCAGAGAAGCGACGACACCGAGAAGGTGGTTCGTGAACGCTTCAATACCTACACCGAGCGCACCGCGCCACTTACCGAGTACTACCGCAAGAAGGGCGTGCTCAAATCGGTCAACGGCATGGGCGCCATCGACGACGTGTACAAACGCATATCGGCGGTCGTCAGGACCGCCTGAACCATCTTCCTGCGAAAAGGTTAAGACCAGGGATTAATTACCACCGTTCCGCACAGCCCCGTAGTGTAGCGGTCAATCATGCGGGATTCTGGATCCTGCGACGGCAGTTCGAATCTGCCCGGGGCTACTCCTTATCCTACGGTTCTTCCAGACGTTCCTCTCCAGAGCACAGGTCCTGGAAGTATTGCTCGGCGTCCGGCGGTCCGCGGGCGATGACCACGTCCCCGATCTCCAGGGTAGCGTTCTTGTCCGGTCCGTAGAGGTACTTGCGGTCCCTCTTCACGGCCACGACCCACATCCCGCTCTGGCTGGCCAACCTCATCTTGCCCAGGCTCTTTCCGACCAGGTCCGAGGCCGGCTTGATCTCGGCCAGGGTTATCGTGGTATCGGCGTCCTTGATGCTCAGGCGGATCACCGGGTGCGGTTCGTCCTCCTCTATGGCCACCATGGCGATCTGCATCGCCGCGTCGGATATCTCTTCCACGGCAGCTGCCAGCTTGATGGCGGTGAACGCCTTCCCTTCGTCATGGTCCTGCATCACCCGAGTTATGGCCAGACGCTGGATGTTGTTGGCCAGTTCGTCCAACATCTCCTCCATCTGGATCACCTCTTCGGCGATCTCCTTGTTGTTGTACAGCAAGGACGAATAGGCCAGGTCGATCATCAGTTCGGAGGAGTCCTTGAGCTCCAACAGCATCTCGTCCAACTGGTCCATCAGTCGTCCTCCTCTTTTTCGTCCGGATATACCGGCCACTTCTCATCGCCATTGGCGAAGGAACGCAGGATCTCACATCCGTCGTCGGTGCCGCGTACGATCAAGCTGTCCCCGGACTTGAGCTTGGTCTCATCCTCCGGGTCATAGATCCAGCGTTTCCCGCGTTTGATGGCGATGATGCGCATTCCCGTTTCCGATTCCACTCCCAGCTCGCCTATCTGGCGCCCGACCATGTCCGAAACGTCCGCCAGGACCAGGCGTTTGATCTTCTCTTCCGCCTCCCTGAGGATGAAGGTCAGGAAAGGCCGCTTGTCCACCTCGCACTCCATGAGCTTGACGATGTCCCCGGCGGCGTTCGAGATGCGTCTGGAGGCGGCGGCCACCTCCAACAAGGACGACAGCTTGGTGGCCTCCTTGTGGGTGCGCGCGGCGAGCATGGCCTTCACTCGAATGTTCTTGCTCAGCTCCTCCATGTCCTCCTCGAGGTTCTTGACCTCCTCGGCGATCTCCTCGCTGTCGAACATGATGGATGCGTAGGCCAGGTCGACCATGATCTCCGAGATGTCCTTCATCTCGGTGAGTATGTCCCTGACCGTGGCGTGAGCCAGATCGTATTTGTCCAGACGTTGATCCCTTCCCTGGTCATACATAAAAAGAACACCTGCGTCGATTCACAGCGATGGACCTCCAGCTATTGCGGAAGTTGTACAAGGATATCGCTCGTGACATCTCAGTTGGCCTCACGGAACCACCAGCCTCATAGGGCCTGGCGGACCCGTCATTCCTTCCTTATGAGGTTAGCCATATATCATCGTTACGAATTCGAATGGAAAATGGGCCTACCTGGGCGCCCAGCGAGGGCCATCTGGTCACGAACACGACTTAATATTAATAGGGTCAAATCCTACCTCTAGCGGGTGCTAGGATGAGCGGGGTTGTGAAGACTTTCTTCTCCAACAATAAAGCGGTCTTCACCATGGGTTTCACCGCTCTTCTGATCTCATCGCTCGGCGACATAATGGCCGGGGTCACGCTTGGTTTCATGACCAACACCCTAGAGCTCCTTCCAGGACTAATGATCCTCATACCGGCGGCCATCGGTATGCGGGGGAACATATTCGGGGCGCTAGGGAGCCGTCTGGGAACGTCCATGCACGTGGGTACCTTCGAGCTATCCCTGCACAAAGGGAGCATACTCCGCCAGAACATGGAAGCGTCGCTCATACTGACCATGGTGGTTTCGTTCCTCATGGGCTTCCTGGCCAAGGTGGTCTCCACCGCCTTGGGCGTCAACAGCATCAGCATGCAGCAGTTCATTTTCATCTCCGTCTTCGGTGGGGTCCTGGCCGGATTGGTGCTCCTGGTCGTCAACGTGATAGTGGCCAATCTAGGCTTCCGGCGCAACTGGGACATCGACAACATAAGCGCGCCGTTGCTCACCGCCGCCGGAGATATCGTCACCCTGCCGATGCTCTTCTTGGCCGGCATCCTGGTGCTTAACTGGAACGGTGACCTGGCGACGCTGTTCTTCGACATAATGATGGTAGCGTTCCTGGTCATCACGGTGTACCTGATCTACGAGGCGCTGTACCGGAGAGATGAGGAGGCCAGACGCATATTCGTGCAGAGCTCCCCCGTTCTGATGATCTGCATCTTCCTGGACCTGGGGGCTGGTCTGACCATCGAGGACCAGATCACCCACCTGGTCGCCTATCCCGCGCTACTGGTGCTCATTCCCCTCTTCCTGCAGAACTGCAACGCTCTCGGCGGCATACTGACATCGCGCATGTCCTCGCTCCTGCACATGGGTATAATGCTGCCTGGAAAGGTCCCGGGCAAGGTCAGCTACGAGAACTTCGCCATAATCTACATCTTCGCCCTGTGGGTGTTCACCTTCGTCAGCATAGCCACGCATTTCGTGTGCCTCGCTCTCGGACTGGCGTCCCCGGGGCTACTGGTCATGATCACCCTCGGTCTGGTGGCCGGTCTGGTCACCGTCACCGTGCTGAACTTCCTTTCCTACTACGTCGCGGTGACCACCTTCATGTTCTCGCTAGACCCGGACGACCACAGCATTCCCATCACCTCGTCGGCCATCGATTTCATCGGATCGCTGGCGCTCATGGCGGCCATAGTGATGTTCGGTCTATCCATCTGATTCGGCACAAGTTAATATTCTATGGAACGTTCCCTAATTATTCCTGAGGGAGCTTGATGATCGACAGGGACACCATCTTGGGCAAACTGGAAGCTTACGATCCGGAGAAGATCAAGATCGGGGTGCTCGCCTCGCACTCCGCGTTGGACGTATGTGATGGGGCGGTGGAGGAGGGGTTCCGCACCCTGGCCGTGTGCCAGGAGGGCCGCGATTCCGCTTACACCAAGTACTTCAAGGCCTATCGCGAGAAGGACGGTAGGTTGAGAAGGGGAATAGTCGACGAGACCTTGATGCTCAAGAAGTTCAAGGACGCTACGAGCCAAAAGGTGGTCGACCGCCTGCTGAAGGAGAACGTCCTCTTCGTTCCGAACCGGTCTTTCACATCCTATTGTGGCGTAGACTCGGTGGAGAACGATTTCACCGTTCCCCTGGTCGGTTCCCGTAACCTGCTGCGCTGCGAGGACCGCGGCGGCGAGAAGGATTATTACTGGGTTCTGGAACAGGCCGGAATGCCCTCCCCGCGCAAGGTCAAGAGACCGGAGGACATCGACGCGCTGACCATCGTCAAGCTCCATCACAAACAGAAGAAGCTGGAGCGGGGATTCTTCACCGCCTCCACTCCCGAGGAGTATTGGGAGAAGGCCCGGAAGCTCATCGCCGACGGCGTGATCGAGGAAGAATCGTTGGGCGAAGCCCGCATGGAGGAGTACATCATCGGTCCGGTGTTCAATCTGGACTTCTTCTATTCTCCTTTAGAGGAAAAGGGTTCTCGCATCGAGCTGCTGGGTATAGACTGGCGCTTCGAGTCCTCCCTGGACGGTTTCGTCCGATTGCCGGCGGAACAGCAGCTGGCCTTGAACGACAAGCAGCGCATTCCGGAGATGACGGTGTGCGGTCACAACTCCTCCACCATGCGCGAGTCGCTTCTGGACGGGGCGTTCGAGCTGGCCGAGAAGTTCGTTAGAACGGCTGAGAAGCACTTCGCTCCCGGCATGATCGGTCCGTTCTGCCTGCAGACCTGCGTGGACAAGGACCTGAAGTTCTTCATTTACGACGTAGCGCCGCGCATCGGTGGCGGCACGAACGTGCACATGTCCGTCGGTCACCCGTACGCCAATTCTCTGTGGCGCCAGAGCGTCAGCACCGGAAGGCGTTTGGCCATGGAGGTCCGCAGGGCAATTGTGCAGGAGCGCGTGGCGGAGATCGTTACCTGAGCGATGCTTCGCAAACCTCTTTTATATCTTCTTTGTAGTAGGTGCCAGTATTGATTTTTCATTTGGATAACCTTTATAAAGAGCAACACTATTCCGAGATAACCCGAGACTCAGTCAGCACTGTAGGTGCGCCTATCGTGAGGGAGGGAAATAATGCAATCGAATAAAACCTGGAAGCTAGCGACCGGATTGATGGTCCTGATGCTCTTGGCCATGCCGCTCTTGGCGGTCATGCCCGCGAACGTTGGTGCCGCAACTACTGGAAACAATCTATCGATTATCGTTTATGATGAGAACACCGCTAATCCCGTAGTTGGTGCCAAGGTCACCCTGATAGGCGTACACCAGCAGAACGCCATCTCCCCCAAGACAACTGGGTCCGACGGGCTGGCCGTGTTCACCCCCTTTGATGGATATTACATGGTGACTGTGACTCACCTCGGGTACTATACTTATCAGAGCGAAGGGGTCATCCGATTCACCGACCTTGCCGCAGACACGATCTCCATACCTATGAAGATGATGTCCGCTGACAAGTATACTCTGACCGTCAACGTGAACGGTACCACTGGCCCCCTCAACGGTGCCTCAGTGGTCGTTAAGACGGTCATTGACAACGTGACCACCTCGATCTCCGCGACCGCCGTCAGCGGGGTCGCTACACTGCAGCTGCCTAACGGCACCTACTCAATAGTGTGCTCGAACTCCACCTACGCTACCGACGTGGAGAGCAACGTGGTCATAGCCGGCGCTGCCGTGGTCAAGAACATAACCCTGGCCGCAGCCGTGAAGTACAACGGCCTGGTCACCCTGGACGGAGCTCCCGCCACCGGTGTCGTCGCCTACCTGGTCGGCGCTGATCCCCTGGTCGAGACTGACCGTAAGGTCATAAAGGCCTCCGGTACCTCACCGTTCTTCAGCTTCGATGCCTTTGTCGGTAACTTCACCCTGCTCGTGGACGCCAACGGCGCCCTGGCAGCGGTCGAGGCCGTTACTGTGGCCGCCAGCAACCCGCTCAAGAACGTGGTGCTTTCCAAGCAGAGCGTGCAGACTGAGAATAACTCCTTCGCCTTCGGGGCTTCGGACTGGAACGTGGCCACCCTGACCAAGACTATGCTCCTGGACCATGACAACACCGTTCCCGGCCTGGACTACGCTTACCTGCCCAGCGCTAAGATGCAGATCGATCTGGTGTTCGGCAACGGCGATGGTGAAGTGAACGCCACCGAGCTGGCCGCCTTCGGGGCCAAAATGGTCGAGTTCGGCCCCATCGACGTGACCACCACCGACATGATCTCGGTCAACTCCAAGAACTTCATATCTGACGTTGCCGACCCTGGGTATACCATAACTGGTCTGCTGGGTCCGGTCAATGACACCAGCAAGTTCCAGGTCGAGATGGTCGCCGGGTACACCAGCATTGAGGCCATCGCCAATGGTCTGGCCGCATATACCGTCGTTGTCAGCTCCCAGAAGACCCTGGCCGACATGAGCTACACCTACAAGGCCGCACTCCCCTCCCTGTATGAGAGGGTCGGTGCCGCCACCATCAGCCCGGCCGGCTCTGGTGTGATCGTGACCGGTTACACCAATCTAACGGTGACCTCCGGGACCTCCTCGGCCACCGCCACGATGAAGGTGCAAAAGTCCGCGGCGCCCACCGCCGCGGCCGCGATAGTCACCGGCGTCAACGCCTACAAGGTCATGAACGGTTCGACCTTCCTGTACTACATAGTGGCAAAGGGCGAGAACGTGACCTTCACCGCCTCCGGTTCCTCCGATCCCAACGCTAACCCATTGATCTACAGGTGGGACTTTGGCGACGGCAACAACAGCGGCGAGATCTCCAACCTCACCTATGTGCACGCTTACGCCAACGCTGAGCAGTACACCGTCAACTTGACCGTGAAGAGCCAGTCCGGACTGCCTGCCTATAAATCCTTCAACGTGAAGGTGGATGGCGTCAACCCGACTGTGGCCGCCAAGCAGAACGTTGACGTGCTCGGAGCGACCCTGAACATCGATCAGAACAAGGCGTATACCTTCAACAGCGCCGCTTCCGCTGACATGCTGAACGCGACCGAGGCTGGTCTGATTCACAGCTACAAATGGGTATGGGGCGATGGCAACACCACCACCGTGCTCATGGGCGAGAACCAGACCGTGACCAAGACCTACGCTAGGTCCGGCGTGTTCACCATGTACCTGAACGTAACCGACGTGGCCAACCACACCACCAGCAAGGCGGTCACCGTCACCGTGAAGGATACGGTAAAGCCAACCGTGAAGTTCTCCGTCAAGCTGAACACCACCGTGGTCACCAGCGCCAAGGAGTTCCAGAACCTGACCTTTGACGCCTCGGCATCCAGCGATGCCAGCGGAATAGCCAGCTACCTCTGGGACTTCGGCGACGGAACCAACAGCACCCTGGCCTCCCCGGTGCACAGCTACTCGGAGATCAAGACCTTCACCGTGAAGCTTACCTTGACCGACAACGCCGGGAATGTGGGTAACACCACAATGGGCTTCAAGGTCGAGTCCTCGGCCCGTCCGGACCTCCGCGTCGGCGCCGTGACCTTCGACCCCACCAAGTTCACCGAGGGCGAGGATGGATACATCTACGTCAACGTGACCAATGTGGGCACCGCTCCGGCTGAGGGCATATACGGCAAGCTGTACAAGGTGAACTCCGACGGCACCAGGAAGCTGCTCACCGATGTGAGCGTCCTGCTGGTCAACGACACCAAGGACACTGAACTTCAGGTCGGCGAGACCGGCGTGCTGAGGTTCAAGGTGGCCTTCGACTCCAAGGGCGAGTACACCTTGCAGATCAACGTCAGCGCCAACGCTGAGGTCGCCTCCAAGATGACCGACAACTCCGCCACCAAGTCCCTGACCGTGGAGGAAGCTGCCTGGAAGTCCTATCTGCTGTACGGTGGGATCTTCGCCGTGATCATCGTAGTGGTCGTTCTCTTCCTGTTCCGGAAGAAGCTGCCCATGATGTCCGGCAAGAAGAAGGAAGTCACCCCTCCGGCCAAGAAGAAGTAGGCAAAACCTTTTACCATCCCTTTTCTTTTTATTTATGAATGTTGCGCCTTGTTGACTCGGGTCTCTGCCATCCCCTTTACTCGGTCGCGATCGAGGAAGCACTGCTGGAATCCTGTTCCAAAGGCCTCATGCCACCCACCTTGCATCTTTACGTCCGTGATCGACCGACGGTCTCCCTGGGCTATTTCGAGAAGGTGGAAACGGCCATCGATCCGCAGGTGCTTTTGGACGAGGATGTGTTCCTAGTGCGCCGGATGTCAGGCGGCAGCACGATCTTCACCGATCAAGGTCAACTGATATTCTCCCTGACCATCGATCAGGGCGCCATACCCAACCCGGAGGACGCCTACGCGCTCACCTGCGGAGTGGTCGTGAATGCCCTGGAATCGTTGGGGGTCAAGGCCGAGCACAAGCTCCCGAACGACATCCTGGTGAACGGTAAAAAGATATCTGGGAGCGCCCAGACCAGGAAGAAAGGGATGCTCATGGTGCACGGGACGCTGCTCGTCGACACCGACCTGGACCGCATGATGCGCGTCCTGCGTCCGAAGAACGACAAGCGCTCCCGCAACAGGGAACAGATGACCTGCCTGCGCGACGAGCTCGATCGTTCGCCGGACATGAACCAGGTGAAGGACGCTCTGGTCCAGGCCTTCTCGAACGAACTGGAGCAGAGAGCGGTCTGCATACCGGTGAACGAAAGGGAGAAAGGTAGGGTGAAGGCCCTCATCGAAGAAAAGTATGGAAAGGAGGATTTCATCCTCCAGTTCTGATCACTTGAAGTTTTCCAGGTCCAGGAAGGCGAACTTGCGGCCGTCTATGAAGAAACCGACCTTCTTGTGCAGCATGACCGCGTCCTTGGCGTCCGGCATAACCACGCTCTGCACCGCCTTGGCGCCTTTCTTCTTGCCGTCCAGCGCAGCGCGGCGTAGCAACTTCAGCCCCACTCCCTCGCGGCGGTGGTCCGGGTGTACACCCAGGTTCTCGATCCACAGCACCTTTTCGATGTTGTTCACGTACTGTATGATCTGGGAGAACAGGAATCCGACGATCTGTTTGTTCTCCACGGCGACATAGCTCATGCCGCCCTCCCGATAGTAATCGAAGGAGTCCTTGGTGGATGCTCCCAACTGCTCCATGAGCTCGGCCGGCAGGTCGTCCCAGCTCTTCTGCAGGGAACCTTCCAAGTACTCGCGGATGCAGAATAGCTCCAGCGTCCTCACTTGCGGTTTATCCTCGTCCTTGAGCTTCCTTATGTCCACCATTACATCTCCTCCGGAGCCGCTATCCCCATGGTCACCAAGGTGTTTCGCAATGCCCACCGGGCCGCCTCCACCAGGCATAGCCTGGCATCCTGGTGCTCCGACCTGAGCACCGGGACCGCGCCGTAGAACTGGTTCAGGGCCGAGGCCAGCTCGTGACCGTAGGTGGGGAGCATGTTTATGCGGCGTTTGTCCCCCGCCTGCCGAACCACTTCCGGGAACTGCGCCAGTATCCATACGAGCCTGCGCTCGGATGGGTCTGTCAAGACCGATACGTCAGCGCTTTTATTAAAATCTCCCGTCTTACGAAGTATGGAACAGCATCTCGCATGGGAATACTGAACGAAGGGGGCGCTGTTTCCCTCGAAGTTCAAAGCCTCCTCCCACTTGAATATGAGCTGCTTTTCCGCCTGAACGCGAATGATGTTGTAGCGCACCGCGCCAACACCGATATCGCGGGCTATGCTGCGCTTCTTCTCCTCGTCCAGATCGGGGCGGCGAGTGCTCACTTCCTTGTAAGCCCGTTCCACCGCCTCCTCCAGCAGGTCGTCCAGATAGACGACCACGCCCTTGCGGGTGGACATGCGCCCTTCTGGCAAGGAAACGAACGAGTAGTAGATGCACTCCGGTGACCGATCGAGGCCGAGTATCTTCAGGGCCGAGGCCAGCTGCTTCTGTCCCAGCTTCTGGTCCTCGCCCAGGATGTTCATCAGCTCCTCGGCCCGTTTGAACTTGTCCATGTGATACGCCAGGTCACGGGTGGTGTACAGCGTCGTACCGTCCTTGCGGGTGAAGAAGAAACGGGTATCGCGTCCGTGCACCCCGAACTCCTCCAGATTTAGATAGTAAGCTCCGTCGTCGATCTCGGAGTAACTGGACGCCTTAAGTTTGTCGACCACTTCGCGCGCCGACCCGTCCAGGATGAACTGCGATTCGTATGTGTAGCGGTCCAGGAATACGCCTATCCCGGCCAGGCTCTCCTTGATGCCCTCAAGCATCAGGTCCACCGTTCGGCGGACCTGGGCGATGACCTCGGGGTCGCCCGCCTCGAACCTCTGGGTCATGACCGCCACGTCGTTGGCGACCTCCGCCGACGATTCCATCATCTTGTTGGCGGTCTGGTAATATCCGACCAGGCGATAGTCGTTCTTGTCCCGGTCCCAGGGTGGCACGTCCTTCTCGGTGAGGTGCGCGAGGGCCCAGGTTAGGAGCACCACTTGCTTTCCGACGTCGTTGACGTAGTATTCGGTTCTGACGTCGTGACCGCACATCCGCAGGCACCTGGCCAGAGTGTCCCCGATCAACGGGTTCCTGGCTCGGCCGACATGTATCGGTCCGGTGGGGTTCACCGAGGTGTGCTCCAGCAGCAACCTTCCCGGCCGGGGGTCTCCCTTGCCGAACTCCTCCCGGCGCTGCATGGCGTCCCTTATGACCAGCTCGCTCAGCAGCGTTTCGTTCACCCGGAAGTTGATGTAACCCTTATCGGCCCAGACCTTGCCGATCTTATCGTCGGTGGTGATCAGGGCGCCAAGTTCCTGAGCGATCGCCGGCGGCGCCTTGCGCAGCTGCTTGGCAAACTGAAAGCAGGGCAGGGCCAGATCGGCCATCTCATGGTCCGGCCTTTCGAGAACGATCTCGCCGGTGAATCCCATGACGCTGAGCTCCGCGGATAATTTGGAAATGATATGCTTCTCGAAATGACCCAAGGCGTCCATTTACCCACCTATGCTGAACCTGAGCAGTCCGGCTATGCCTCCGAAGGCCTTCAAGAGCATCTCCCCCTCTTCCGAGTCCGGGGAGATGAGCTCGACCTTGGTGCCCATCATACCGGCCTGGTCGAACAGATCGTCCACCAGGTCCACGTCCTTGGTCACGGTGCCGACGGTCCCGCACTTGGGACAGGTCATGACGGTACCTTCCGGGCTCTTGTCGATAGTAAGTTCCAAGGTCCCGCACTGCGGGCAATCCAAGGTCACCCGGCGTTTGCGAATCCCCTCCGATACCAGCAGCACGTCCACCGCCCCGATCATGATGGCGTTGCGTATCTGGTCCTCGCCGTACACGGACAGGCCGCCCTCGGACTTCCGGATCTCGTTGAGGAACTGCTGGAACAAACGCTTCTCCCTCATCAGGTCCAGGTCGTACAGCTTGTCCTTGGCCTTCTCCACCAGCTCCTTCAGGCCGTACTCGTCCGTATAGCCGATATCGAAGGTGTCGACCACCTTCTTGGCCAGCTCGTGATGGAGGTAACCTTCCTTGATGAAGAACTCCTTGGAAGGCCCCGGTCCACCGACCAGAATTCCCTGCAATCCGTCAATGCCGAGGAACGACTCGGTCATGATGTCGCTGACCTTCTTGTAATACTCGTTGGCGGAGATCTCGATGAGCCGCTCGAAACGCTGTGCCGACTGTCCGCCCATGCGGTGCTTGGACGGCACCAGGGAGTCCAGGTTGCGGATGACATGGATGGCCTTGCCACGAAGCACGCCCACCGTGGCCTCGCTTCGGTCAATTACCACCAGGCCGTAGACCTTCTTGTCTAGCAGCATTCCTTCCAATGGCTCCAGGTAGAAATCGGAGTCGCATCGGTACAGGAAGGTGGTGATGGGGTCAGGGGGCTCCAGCACATACTGGACCATCCTGGTCTGGTCGCCGGTGGCGGATATCTCGCCGACGAAGAAGATGACGCCGTTGGCCGGAGGGGTCTTGAAGTACTTCAGGCGGGCCAGGATCGAAGAGATGGCTCCCTGGACGTTCTTGCGGGTGCTCGCCGATTTAATGTTGGAGGACTGGGAGAACTCCTCGCGCAGATAGGCGGCCACGTCGGAGATCTGCTTGGTAGGCGGCACGTAAACTGAGATGAGCTCAGTTCCTCGGCCCTTCAAGTTCCTGATCTCCTCCAGGGACCTCTTGAAATCGTACTTCTGACGATCGGAGAGGGTCTCGCCGGTTATTCCATCCATATTCCAACGACCTATCCTTTTTTTAGGTGAAAACGGTTCACACTTATATCTGTTGGTATGCAAATGGACAAGATAGTGGTTTCCCTCGGCGGATCGGTCATCGTGCCAGATGATAACGATGATGCCTTTCTGAAGCGATTCTCCGAGATGATATCTTCCCTCTGCGACCGGTATCAGATATACCTCGTGTGCGGCGGCGGGAAGATCGCCCGCTACTACATCAAGGTCGGTCGGAGCCTGGGGCTAACGGAATACGACCTGGATGAGATGGGTATACTATCAACCCGCATCAACGCCGCCTTGGTGGCCTATTCGCTCGGCGACATTTCCGTCGGAAAGGTGCCCACGGACATCCTGGAAGCCCACCGGCTGGAGAAAAAGGGAAAGGTGGTGGTGATGGGTGGTACGGTCCCGGGGCACACCACCGATGCCGTCTCGGCTATGTTGGCCAAAGAGGTGAAGGCGGTGCGCATAATTAACGGTACGTCGGTCGACGCGGCGTACACCGCCGACCCCAAAAAGGACCCTCACGCGGAACGATTGTCAAAGATCACGCATCAGCAGCTCTACGAACTGGTGAACGTGGGAATGCACGGGGCCGGGCCTTCCAACGTGTTCGATAGATTGGGGGCGCAGATCGCCCGGGACGGTCATATAAGCATCAGCATCGTGGACGGTCGGGACATCGAGGAGATGAGGGCGGCCATCGAAGGCCGGCCTATCAAAGGGACGGTGGTTTCAGATTAGCCTGTTCTCCAAAGAGGATGCCAAGGCCGGAAAGCAGAAGCGCCCTCCCAAGAAGAGCGAGAGGAAGGCTCCGGTCGCTCCTTCCCCTTCCAAGCCCCAGTCCAATATGCCCCAGGTCCAGCACGACGCCATATTGGCCGGTGGGGTGTTCGCCATCATCGGAGGGATCCTCATGCTGGTCTCGGCATTTCTCCCCTGGATAACGTTCGAGGGGGAGCCGCTCATATTCCTGGACCTTCTCAGCCTGGACCCGGTCTTCTCGGTGCTCCCGGCGGCCTCGGCGGTCGGAGCATCGCTGGTGCTGCTGACCTCGGTCATCATGGTAAAGGTGTTCGTTTCCCGAAAGCCGCTGAACCGGCTTCCTTTGTATCAGGCGCTGATCTCCATGGCCGGCGCGCTACTGGTCATCGCGACGTTCCTGTTAGCGCGCCAGGAGTATCAGGGGACCGACGCCCTGTACGGGGCGGGAGCCTTCACCGACGTGGTCGGGGCGATACTCCTCATGGCCGGCTCCATGCTCATCCATCTGATGTCCGGACATCGCCGAAAGCCCGCCGCCACCGGTTTCAAAGCTCTGTCGGAGCGCAGCGGCCAACCGTCGGGAAGAAATGAGTGGAATCCTCCGGAGAGCTCGGTGAAGGCGCCAACCTGTCCGTCCTGCGGGGAGGAGCTACGGCCGGGCTGGAAGGCGTGTCCCAGTTGCGGTTACGCGCTGCTGTCCGATGATAGGGAGCGCGGCAGGCTCTGAAGGTCCTGTAGGTCGCTTCCCTCCAGTACTTCGTATCCGGCCGATACCAGAAGCTCATTCAGACGCCTAGCCTCGGGACGTGAGAATGATTTCTTGTGAATGTAGGCGAACCTGGTGCCTGAGGCGTTTATCGCCTTTCCGACGATCTCCAGGACCTCGGCGTCCGTTCTCCCGTCCAGAACATGCTTGGCCACCATATGGCCGAAGCGTACCTTCTTGACCAGGGTAACCTCGCTGAAGCGCGGGGCGTAATGCCCCCCGCCGATGCCGACGACCGTGGGGCCGTCCGCGGGAACATAGTTCAGCAGCGCCTTCGCCATGGCCTGTGCCGCTTCCACGTTATCCCACTTGGTCTCGTCGCTGCCTATCTCCACGTAGGTGGTCGGAACGTCAAGGAACGGTCCGTGGTGGGTGACCTCGTACGATATCTCGAAGGGCAGCCCCTTGGCGCTCGAGGAGAGCGCTCTCAGCAGTCCGCTCAGGAACGCCGGGGACGCTGGGACCAGCGAGCCTTCCTTGCCCCCGTAGTCGGCCTTTCCGAAGTTCCCGATGGGGTGCATGGTCAGTGTCGGCTTTCCCGAGGCCGCCCGGTGCTTGGACAGGAATACCACTTCATCGATCTCCAAATTGAGCGCCTGGCCAACCTCCTTATCGACATGGTCCAGATGCAGGTGCAACCGTTCGATGGAGACCATCAGCATATTATGAAGCCGGTAGTATGGGCGTCCCTGATATTCTCCTCCCAAGGACCACTCGGCCACTTCCAGTAAGCGGTCTCGAAGGTTGACGCTTGCCGGATCGAGGAGGCTAGCCACTAGCAGACGCATAGGACCGCCAACCGGCTCAGGGGATATTACGGTTACGGAGGATGCTTGGGCGACCATTTCTGATTATCAAAAACGCTACATGTAACCGTATGCAGTTTAATGTCCTCATCCCTTCGATGTTTGGATTGATATGGCTACTCCCATCACGGTAGGGGAAAGGATCGTGCTGCATCTGGCCCAATATTCCAAGCATTCGAACGATTTCGACGCCCCCTTCGAGGTGAGCCAAGACGGGATCGGTGAGGCCTTGCGCATATCCCGCGCCCACGCCGCCATCGAGCTGAAGAAGCTCAAGGAGGCGGGAACGGTGACCGAACGAATAGCCCACATCCGAGCCGGCCCGGTCAAGCGCAAGGTCTACTTCCTGAGCGAGGCGGGGGAGACCAAGGCCAGGAACCTCAAGGACTTCGCCAACCGTCAGGGGATCGAGATATCTCCCCTTCTGGACCTCAAGAAGTGCAAGGGTGAGGACCTGTGGGTGCAGCTGAACCCCGATTCTCGTTCGCTCATCGCCAAGGCCGCGGTGTTCCGCAAGCCTTTCAAGCGTTCCGCGCTCCCTCAGACCACCGTGAGCCTGCTCCCGGAGGACAAGGACGGGATGGCCGAGCTGCCAGAACCCCTGCGGGAATCCATACCCGCTCTTTTGGACAAGAACGCCTTGCGGGAGGCCCATAGCTTCGCCGCCGACTACTGGCTTAAAGAAGGGGATTACGTGGAGAGGCTGCATCACCTGATGCTTGCCAATCGAACGTTGGAGGCGCATATGCTCCTGTCCGCCCGGGGATGGCAGATGGCCCGCTCCGCCGGACCGGAGATGTTGGCGTCGCTCAAGGAAATGGGTGAGGTTCCACCTCGCTACGCCAAAGAGATCCGTCGCATAAAAGGTCAGGCCGCGCTTCGAAATGCCGATATCAAGTTCGGTCGGCAGGTAGCGCAGGAGATGCTGTTGACGGGCGATCTCGAGGAGACCACCGATGGTCTGGAGCTCAAGGGCAGGACCCTCCTATTGGAAGGCAAGGCCCAGGCGGCCCTGGACGATCTGCTGGAAGTGAAACGAACGAAGCCATCCCCTCTTCTCGATTGTGACATCGCCCAATGCTATGGTCTGCTCGGCCGTAAGGACGAGGCCCTACAGTTGATAGAGTCGATCGGCCGCCGCGGCGGAATAGACGACCCAGATGTTCTGGAGGAGGTGTACTATCGCAAAGGTCAGGTACTGGCATCGATAGACCGCTCGCAGGAGGCCATAGCCAACTTCAGTAAGGCCCTGGGACTGGCGAGGCCGGGCGATAAGCGCGCGATATACAAGGCCACCTCATCCTGCTACGAGAAGCTGGGCATGGAGGACAAGGCCCGGGAGTACTCGCGCAAGGCCCTTAAAAGATAGGGCTTTGCCTGAGCATGTCCAGGTCCGTGACGTACAGCTCCCGGATGTCCTTGAGGTTCCACTTCAGCATGGCCAACCGTTCGAATCCCAATCCCCAGGCCAGCACCGGGTGCTTTATTCCCAGCGGTCCGGTGACCTCCGGTCGGAAGACGCCCGCTCCGCCCAGCTCCATCCAGGATCCGTTATAGAAGATGTCCACCTCCAAGGAAGGCTCGGTGTACGGGAACGGTCCCGGGCGGACGCGGACCTTGTCGAAGCCCATGCGGTGATAGAAGTCCTTGAGCGTGCTGACCAGCATGTCGAAGCTGGCCCCCTCCTCCATGATTATTCCTTCGATCTGCTGGAACTCTGGAAGGTGGGTCATGTCTATGCTCTCGTTGCGGAATATGCGGGAGATGCAGAACACCTTGGCCGGCGGGTCGGGGTGCTTGGCCAGATACCTTATGGTGTTTACGGTGGTATGCGTACGCAGCAGCGCCCTCTCCGCTTCCTCTCGGGACCAGGCGTAGCGCCAGCCCAATGAACCCGTATCCCCTCCGTTCTCATGCACCGCCTTTACCTTCTGTACTATCTCCTCGTCATCCAGAGGGAGCTTGCTGGGGTTCTTCAGGTAGAACGTGTCCTGCAGGTCGCGGGCGGGATGGTCCTGCGGGGTGAACAACGCGTCCATGTTCCAGAACGCCGGTTGAACGTACTCGTCATCTATCTCATTGAAGCCCATCTCGATGAAGATGCGGCGCACCTCGTCCGCGATCCTGGTGATGGGATGCTTCTTGGCCGGATACTGGCAAGGAGCGAACGTGCGAATGTCGTACTTGCGGAAGGAAGCGCCCTTCCACTTGCCGGTCTGTAATAGCTCGGGGGTCAGCTGGGCCACCTCGTCGGTGATCTCCACGCCCAGTCCCACGATCTCCTGGCCCAACTTGCTTAGGCGAAGGACCCTGGACACGACGAGCTTGTCCTGCAAGACCCCCTTCCTGGCCTTCAATAGCTCCAGGGCGGCCTTGTCCGCCTGGTCCTCGAAGATGTCTCCGTCGCCCATCTTCTTCAGAAGGGTCTCATCCAACATCTCCGAGATCAGGCTGTTCCGCCCTTCCTCGCTCAGGTGCAGCATCGGCTCCGCCCCGGACTTGTCCAGGCGGGCCAATCTCTTCTTCATCAACCAGCCGATGGCCATGGACGATTCCTCCTTCCCCATGGCCGTCTCCAGATCCTTGACGCCCAGCGAGCCGTCCTTCGCCCCTATGAAAGAAAGGGCCCTTCTCTCCGGCACTCCCTTCTCCAACAAGGAGCGGTCCTTCAGGGCGTAGGCCTTGCGGGCGCTCTCCTCGATCTCCACCGCTCCCTTGGACTGAAGCCAGGAAGAGGCGTTCATCACTTCCACCAGCTGCTGGAAGTCACCCGCCTCGAAGACCTTCTCCGGCGATGCCCTGCCCTCAAGCTTCTGCAGGGCCACCAGGACCTTCTTCTCGGAATGGCTGAGACCTTCCAACACCTCGGTGGCGTTCATGACCTGGGAGATTTGGTCATCGATATAAGTTACTTATGGGCTCGTCGAACGGACTTCCGGCGAGCCATCCTTCTCATTTCCTCCGGGTCCCAGGAGAATCCTTTGCTCATCACTCCTTTGATATCCGCCACAGGGGTGTCCACGAATGCATCCAGGCCACTCACCCGGAGAACGTTGCCATTCCTCTCGAGCAGCGTCACCCTGGTTAGGCCGATCGGACTGGGTCGGCGAGGGCTTCTGGTCCCGAAAAGACCGGTCAGAGGTATGTTCGGATCGCCTCTGGGATGTACCTGGAGGTCGTATCCCTCGCTGCGATCGAAAACAAAGAGGACGTCCAGCTCCTTGAGCAGCTCGATTCGATATAGTCCATCGGAGAACTCCGGGAAGACCTCGATCTCCGAGACGTCCCCCTCTACCGATGACACCTTTCCAATGGGGGTCAGCAGGTATCGGGCAGCAGGAACTCGTGGAGGCGCTCCCTGGCCTCCTCCCTCTTCCTCTGATGCTCTTCCAGGAACTCGTTTATCCTCTGGGTCAGTAGCTGCTTGCACTCTCCGCACAGTATCTCCCCCTTGTGGCACCTTTCCGTGAGGTCGTCCAAGGCCTTGTCGTCCTTCTCGAAGAGGTAGTACTGGTACTTGAAGACCGAGCAGACCTCGGGGCGGCCGCCGAGCTTGCGTTGCTCTTCGACGGATACCTGCCCTCCGGTAAAGGCATTGCCGATCTTCTTCTTGACCTCCTTCGGTTTGTCGGTGGTGAAGATGGTGGTCTGCGGCTGGGAGGAGGACATCTTGTCGGAACCGGTGAGCCCGGGGAACATCTTGTTGTAGATCAGCGCCGGTTTTGGATATCCCAACAGTGGCGCCACATCCCTGGCCACCCGGAAGTGGGCGTCCTGGTCGATGCCGCAGGGTATGAGGCAAGGCGTCCTCTTTCCGTACAGGGCATCCTCGATGAAGCACGGAGCCGCTTGGATGCTGGTGTAGAAGATGCTGCCGATGTTGTGGCTGTTCTCGAAGCCGAACACGGCCTTGGCCGTGGAGAAGGTCACACGCTTGGCGACCTTGAGCGCCAACGGATAGAGGAGCTTGATGTCCTTGGTGTCCAGGATGACCTTGGTGTTCTCCGGTTCGAATCCCAGGGCGATGAAGTCCAGGACGTTCTCGTAAGCGGCCTTCCTGGTATCTTCCAGGCTGAGGTTCTCGTTGAAGAGGTACTTCTCGTCATCGGTGAGCTGGAAGTACATGTTGACCTTGAACAGGTCCTGCAGGTAGCGGTTGAACATCCAGGGCATGAGGTGGCCGAGATGCGTTCCGCCGGAAGGTCCCCGTCCCGTGTAAAGGAAGAAGCGGTTGCCCTTATCGTACTGGTCCAGAAGCCAATCGAAGTCCCGGTGCGAGTACACCACGCCTCGGCGGAGCATAGGATGCAGCTCACCATAACCAGCAAGACGGTCCAGCAGCTCCTGGTCCATCTTCTTGGTCCCGAAGCGGGTTATGAGCTGGTCGTAATCGATCTCCCCGGTTACTTCCCAGGGGGTGACCTTGAAGTCATCGTTCATCGTTCCCAGTGGCCAGGAATGGCGTACAGGTTCAAAAGGATTATTGAGCCCTCTCCGCCGAGGTCCGGGCCAGTTCCCTCGCTCGGTTCAGGAACCTGGACAGATTCGCGGTACCGCAGGGGCGGTTCTCGTGGCGCAGGCCAAGCTCGTCGGCGAACTTCCGCGACAGTTCCTCATAATGCTCCGCATCGCCCACGTCGGTGTCGACATAGACGCACAGCTCGTAGTTCTCGAACAGCATGTCCAGGAAGTACTTCGGCTCGTATCCCTGGTCCACCAGGGCGTCGAGGTGCAGCTCCTTCACCGCCCCCTCGATCCCGCGCAGCGCCCAGCCGGGGGTGTTGAACCAGGTCCCGATGCACAGGCTCTTCTGCCGGGCGTACTCCACCGGTCCCAGTATCGCCGCTATGCAGTCGTCCCCTTCCAGCATCACCGACGGCACCTTGAGGTGGTTGGTTATCCCCGATAGGGACTGGCATACCGCATATCCCAGGAACACCGCGTCCACCTGCCCCTCCAGGGCGTTCACCTTGTCCTGGACCGTCGCTTTGAGCTTCTCGGCGTCGATGTGCAGGGCGAACTCCAGATAGTCCTTGTGCACCACGTCGTCCCAGCCCTCGGTCAGCTTTTCCAGCTCGGGCTTGAGTATCTCGCAGGCGATTATGGCCAGTCGTCCCTTGCCGTTCTCCATGGGTGATCAGCTCCTCTTCGGTAAGGCGAACAGACGTCTCAAGTATTCCAGCACAGTGTTCCAGTCCTTGCAGTCGATGATGGAGTCTCCGACCGGATTATCGTCGTCCAGGGTCCACATGTGCTCCGGGGCCGGAGAATCGTAATAGATCAGCATCATGCGGTAACCCCCCTTGTTCTTCAGATCGTTCTTGGGGCTGGACACCACCGAGGCGCCGTAATCGTTCGGAAACCGGTAGATGTTATGAAAGCGGTCCCCGTCCATGCACCCGCAAACGCAGTCCGCGTTCAGATCGATCACGTACTCGTCGAACTCCAATTCGCACCCCGTTCCCTATTTAATCATATCTTCAACGGACGAAATACGTTCATGCCCATCGAAGCGATGCTATACGAACGGCAATCTCAGTGATATTAGCATCATCTTCAAGAATTGGCTCGGAGCCACCCTGATCACTCTTACTTCCGAAAGCTCGCTCATCGAGAACGAAAAAGAACCATGGAGTAGATTATCATATCGTCCGAGGAACGATTATCTATCCCCAGCTGCGTATCTCGGCCGATATGACTCTCAAGGAAGGGCTGGTCGAGGAGATCGCCTCCATAGTTGGCCGAGAGAACTGCTCTACCAGCGTGGCCGATCTCTACACCTACGGTTTCGATTCATCGATCCATCACCACACTCCGGACGCGGTCGTTCGTCCCGGAAACGTCGAGGAGGTATCCCTCCTGGTGAAGTTGGCATCCCAGGAAGGTATCCCGGTGGTACCCCGGGGCGGGGGGACCGGTCTCTGTGGAGCGGCCGTTCCCATCAAAGGCGGAATGGTCATGGACCTCACCCGCATGAACCGGGTCAAGGAGGTCCGGGTGAACGACCTCTACTGCGTGGCGGAAGCGGGCGTGGTATACGACCGGCTGAACGAGGCGCTGTCACCGTTCAAGTTCTTCTTCCCACCAACGCCGGGAAGTGGCGAGGCCTGTACCATCGGCGGGATGGTGGCCACCAACGCTTCGGGGATGAGGGCCGTGAAGTACGGCGCCACCCGGGACTACGTGCTCGGGCTGGAGGTGGTACTCGCTGACGGGTCGATCATCCACGTCGGCACCAACACCATCAAGAACTCCTCCGGCTACCAGCTGGAGCGTTTGTTCGTGGGGAGCGAGGGAACATTGGGCATAATCACCGAGGTCACCTTGAAGATCGCCCCCCGGCCGAAGAAGGCGGCGATGGTCTTGGCGGCCTTCGACCGCCTAGAGGACGCTGGCAAATGTGTTTCCAACATCATCTCCGTGCCTCTCATCCCATCGGCCACCGAGCTGATGGACGATATATGCATCCGTGCCGTCAACAAAGCGGTCGGGGCCGGCCTTCCGGACGCCCAGGCCATATGCATGATCGAGGTGGACGGGGAACCGGAGATGGTGGCCAAGGAGCTGAAGGTGGTGGAGGAGGTGGCTCGCAGGAGCGGCGCCTCCAGCGTTCAGGTCTCGGACGACAGCAAGCAGATGGCCAAATGGACCAGCGCCCGCAAGTCCGTGATGTCCGCCCTCAGCCGCCTGGGGGATGATCTGGTCTCCGTTTCGCTGGCCGATGATATGGCGGTCCCCATATCCAAGATCCCCGATGCCGTCGTAGCGTTCCACCGCATCGCCGAGGAGAACCAGGTGATCGTCGGGACGTACGGTCACGCGGCGGACGGAAATCTGCACACCAAGATGTTGCTCGATCCTTGCTCGGAGGATTCCTGGGGTCGGGGCGAAAGGGCCGTCGGCCAAATATTCGACGTGGTGATCTCCCTGGGAGGCACCGTCACCGGGGAGCACGGGGTCGGAATATCCAAAGCGCCCTACATGATGAGGGAGCGCCCGGACGCCTGGCAGACCATGCTGACCATCAAGAAGGCCCTGGACCCCCAGGACATACTCAATCCCGGAAAGCTCATGCAGTGGGAGGGCGGGATCATCCGCGACCTGCGCTATCCTTGCCGGGACCTATGTCTCAGATGAGGCCATAGCCGATCGCCAGGGGGATGGCGGTCACGATCACCGCCAGGACCCAGGCCGTTGGGCTCCAGGCCAGCACTTTCTTGCCGTCCAACGGGCCTAGCGGTATCAGGTTGAAACCGGCCAGGAACAACGACAGCACGCCTATCCAGTTGAAGGCCGCCGACCACGTTCCTTCGGACGGGAACGCCAGCCATAGGATGATGAACGTCGTTCCGAACAGAATGTTGGTGGACGGCCCTGCCAGGGATATCAACCCGTTCTGCTTCTTGCTTATCCTTCCTTGAATGTACACCGCCCCGGGGGCGGCGAACAGGAATCCTAAGAAGGAGAGGATCAAGGCCATGAACAGGCCCATCGGGTACATACGGTACTCGGCCCAGGCCCCGTAGCGCTGAGCTACGAACTTGTGCCCCATCTCATGCAACAGGAATCCGGTCAGGGACACCGCCGCGGCCACCCCGAAGGCGAAATACCATGGGGAGTTGCCCGATAGCACGATGGTGAAGGCCGCGGTCAGGACCGCCACGCTGATGGCGATCTGAACGAGCTCTTGGCGGCCGAAATGGAATCGACCAAAGTCGCGTGGGATCACCAGGTTCCCGTATTCGTCGTACATTTCGCACGTCCACTGTACCCCCTCGTTTATAAAAGTTGCCCGCCCACGCCGCAGGATAAGGTTGAAGTACGTCCGCGCATCATAGCTTGCGGAAATGAGAAATTACCAGCACGGCAAGGTCATCTTCCGGTGGTGCGACAGCTGCGGCACCCTGGTCCTGGGCGAGGTCTGCGGGATATGCGGCCGCCCTGGACGGGAGTTCGAGGTCTCCGCACCGGGGGACATCCGCCCATGTTTCGGGAAGGGCGTGGACACGGTGGCCGACCTGTTCCAAGGGCACTTCGGCACCTCCGCGTTACTTCGTACCAGGTCCGTATTCCTGAACAAGGTGGCCGGCGAGGACCGCACCGACGAGGTCATCCTGGACGGGAGGATCGTGGCGGTCATCCGCTTCGAGCTGGTTAAGGACGATTTCAGTCTGGAGCTAAAGGCCGAAGGGGCAGCGCTCCTGGCCAAGATGGCCCGCAAGGGCGTGATCAAGGCGCGGCGGCCACAGGGTCATCTAAAGGGCAAGAAGCTGGACGGAGCCGACGTTCTGGAGTTCTCTGGCGAGTTCAAGGCCGGCGACCCGGTGGTGGTCGTCATGGGCAACAACATCGCCGCCGGGGAGGCCCGGGTCGACTCGTCCCAGGTCAAGGAAGGAGAGAAGGTCATCCACCTGCGCAGCGTGTGCAAGGCGGACGTCCCGTTCCCATTGGTCTCGGCGGACTGGAACGATTTCGTCAAGGCCAACGAGAAGCACCTTAGACAGTTGGAGTCCACCGCGGTCAGTGACATCCGTTCCTTCGTCAACAACACCAAACTTCCGATAACGCTATCCTTTTCCGGGGGCAAGGACTCCCTGGCCTGCTACGGCATCACCAAGAAGGCCCTCCGGAAGTTCGACCTCCTGTTCGTGGACACTGGCCTGGAGTTCCCGGAGACGGTACAGTATGTCCAATCCTTCGCCAATGCCAAGGGGGAGCGCCTCAAGATCGCTCGGGCCGGAAACGCCTTCTGGGACAACGTCAAGGCCTTCGGACCGCCGGCCAAGGACTTCCGCTGGTGCTGTAAGGTGTGCAAGCTCGGTCCCCTGACCAATCTGATCGAGGACAACTATCGAGATGGGACGGTCACCATCGAGGGCAACCGGGCGCTGGAATCCTTCGCCAGGATGGATATCGGTTTCGTGGAGAGGAACCCGTTCGTGCCGAACCAGACCGTGCTCAACCCCATCCGTCATTGGATGGCCATAGAGGTCTGGGGCTACATCTGGATGGAGGACCTGGAGTTCAACCCCCTGTACGAGCAGGATTTCGAGCGTATCGGCTGCTACCTGTGCGCTTCCTGCTTAGGGAGCGAGTGGAAGTCCACCGGTGAGATCCATCCCGACCTGCACGCGCAATGGGAGTCCAAGCTCGCTGAGTGGGGGAAGGCGGTAGGGGTCTCTCCGGAGTTCGTGCGCTACGGCTTCTGGCGCTGGAAGTCGCTGCCGCCCAAGATGAGGCTGGTGGCCGAGGAGCTGCAGATGAAGGTGCCCCAGATGAGGAACGATAGCATGGAGCTAAGAATATCCAAAGGAGCGAGTCCTTGCGTGGCCGGCGGTTTCTCCATGGAGGGCGTGCTGACCGTGCCGAGGAACAGGGATTTCTCCCAGGTGGCGGAAGTGCTCAAGACCGTGGGCAAGGTGAAGTTCTCCCCGGAGTTCGAGGTAGTTATGGTCAAGACCAGGGACGGCACCTTGAAGATGTTCGGCGGCGGGCATATTTCGGCCATAGCTCCGACCAAGGAAGGCGCCCAGGCGCTGTTCCGGGCCGGGGCGGAGGCCTTCCTGCGCGGTCAGCTGTGCACCAGTTGCCGCATATGCGAGCGCAACTGCAAGTTCAACGCCATCACGGCCGACGGGCAGCTCAAGGTGGACGATCGCCGATGCCGTCAATGCGGAAAATGCGCCCAGGCCTGCGTGGTAGCACATTACTACGACAAGTTGGTCAAGGCC
>Ga0209099_1001058_pt1 | contig 29852 bp, 23 predicted proteins | sample AD_JPNHW2_MetaG_FD_184430 | JGI IMG/M metagenome (GOLD analysis project Ga0209099, IMG submission 184430) | Active sludge microbial communities of municipal wastewater-treating anaerobic digesters from Japan - AD_JPNHW2_MetaG (SPAdes) (version 2) | ecosystem: Engineered > Bioreactor > Anaerobic... | reverse complement strand
TATTTTTAGGATCTTTTTGTAAACAATATCCATACCAACCATCAGCTATAAAATTCTTGTTTTCACTTTCACATAATAGACTATCTTCCGTTGGATATAAACGACAAGTAGCTGGAGAATATTTATTAGTAGAACTAGCTATTTCTAATACTGGTTCTATTCTAATATCATCAAAGAAAACTGGAGCACTATCTGAACCAGAATTTAAAATTATTTGTATACCACTATTAGCAGTGCTACTATAATTAAACTTAAATGTTATTTCCTGCCAATCACTATCTTTGGCAATATAATAAATATTATCAGTCCGACTGTTTTGACCATCTCCATGAAAAACAGTACTATTAGTAACAGAAATTTTAGCTTGTTCACCATAACTTAAATCAGAAGTATTGACTAAGGCTGATAAATAATAACTACTTCCTGAAACTAAATTATTAGTAATCGTACCTGAGTTCCAATTTCTATTACTACCACAATTACTGCCTCCAACTTTTATAAATCCAATTCCAGAAGCTGGATAAGTAACATTACTATCACTTAAACCACTAGAATTTGGTTTGTCTATATAACAAGAACTAATACTAGTAGTATTAATTGATCTACTATTAGCATTAGAAGAAGAAATATTCCAATCATTTAATTGAGTTTCATTTTCAAAATCATAATTTAATACATCAGTCCCTACTTGTTTCATATTAGATAAATAATCTAAACCTAAAATTGAATAACCGCTAGCATTATCATCACGACCTGGGGTAAAAGTTCTTACTTCATCTAAGACTTTAGCTTTAGTAAAATTATAGCAAGAACCATCAGAGTTAAAAGCTGAACATTCACCTAATTCTAAACAATTTTTTTCACCATTTTCATCAATAGTATAATAGAAACATGATAACCATTTACCACAAATTCTATTAGGAGAAACTTTAATTAATCTATTAGCATCACATTTATCTCCTGAACAAGAAGTATAATTAGAATAATTAGAAGCATTATATGTTAAACTAGAAGTACCTACTCTTTCATTAAATAATACACAACCGTTAGATAAATTAGCTTGACCATCACAATCACTAAAATTTAATTCTTGTTGTAATTGATGATCAACCACTGCTTCTCTAATTTCAATTCTAAAATCATCTTCTTCAGCTATAGCCGTTTTTATATTTAAAATATTATTAAGTAATGAATTATTAGAAACATTATTTATATTATGACGACTAACAGCAGAATTAGTAATTTGTTTTTCATATGTAACCTTACAAGAAGTATTAGTACCAGAATAAAATATTTTTTTAGATTCATTTGGAGTTACTTTTAATGAGGCTGTAGAAATAAAACTATTATTATTATTTAATTTATAAATAGAAGAATTATTACAATTTTCTAAAGTAGCTGTTTGTTGTCCTTTGGTTTCTAATATATATAATTTATTAGGTTCAATAGTTATAGTTTGATGATAGGACATAGTATTTCCAGCAACACTGCAAGTAAATCCTCCATGACTATTAACACTGCATTCACCACTACTTGTATTATTGTTAACCCAATAATCAAAATCATGTCCATCACCATTCAAATCAGCAAAATTAGGATTTATAATTATATTAGAGCTAAACGAACTTATAGGGTCAATATATTCAGTACAACCAGCTTGAGTCATTGGACAAAGACCAGCCCATTTAACACCAGCTTGTTCACTTGGTTGATAAATAGCAGTACCGTCAGAACTAATAGTTTTAAAAAGTTCTACTGGACATAAATAATCACCATTATCTAATTCGCATTTTTGTCCAGTTGAACAATCACTATTGCCCCCATCTGAAGTATCATGATCCTTTATACAAAGATTAGATGTAAAAGTATTACCCTCTTTACATTTATAAACTGCTTTTTTATACCAAGCAAAACCACTATTTGTATCAGAACCTTTACGCCACTGACAAAGATTATTACCTGGATTTTTAAAATAATAATTATCACCTGAACTTAAACTAGATGACCAAGCATCACAACCAACTTCAGATTTTTTACATAAAATAGTAGAAAAATTATTTGGATTAATTTTTACATAAGTATCTTGATAAATATTTTGTGAAGTAGAATAAGAATTAGAAGATATTATTTTACCCAACCTTGAACATCCTTTATCAGCAAAACTACAAAGCTTACTAGAATTATAGACAACCGGAGTAAATTGATCAGCTTCTACTTTTATACAATCTTCTTCATCGCTACCACAAACTCCATTATTATTAGTATCATTAAATATTTCTGAATTATATGAATCAGAATTATTAGTTTTAATCATCATTTCACAACCAACAGCTGAATCACTACATAAACTAGAAAATTGTCGTAAATTATAATTAGAATTATAATTATCAGTATAAGCCTGACAACCTAAATTATAGTTAATACCTTGATAATTACCAAAAGCATCATAATAACAAATATTTGGAGTAGTCCAAGAATCTTTTATTAAATAATAACGACTACTTACTTCCATTAAAACAATACTAGAAATATACATTTCTCCCGAATTTATAGATAAATTTAAAGTTTCAGTATTACTAATATTATGATCTAAATTTGATAAATTAACTTGGTATAATTGCCAACCACTACTAGCTGGAATATTTATACTATAATTAGATTGATCATCTCCCGCTACTCCAAATAAACTGGTATCAGTACCATTAGAGAAAGAAATAGATAAATCTTTAGTCTGAGTATTTTTAATTAATAATTTTAGAATATAAGAAGAGTTTTTAGAAACATCTGTTCCAACTTCAACCTTAGCTTGACCAGTGAGTTTCATTGATTTTCCTCCCTGATTAAGTGATTCATTACTAGAAGTAACGTTTCCACTCCATATAGATAAATTATCACTATCGTTAAAATCAAAAGCAGAAATTATTCTAACACTATTACCAGAATTACCATTATATTCACGACAATTATTACTACTAGCTCGACAAGTCTGACCTTCACCTGGTATTGCTTTGTAGAGACAAGCTGATTGATCATCATCCCAAATTCCACCATTCAAACAATGATAACAAACATTGTTGTTTGAATCCCAATGAGCCGAACTTCCTAAAGCCTGACAACTAGACTCTGAGCTAATATCAGAATCAATATTTTTTTCAGTCATTCTATAAGTCTTACAATTATCGGAACAAGTTATAGTAGTTGAATATAAAGCATAAATTAATTGACCACTTCTATTATAGAATTCTCGACAATCAGAATTATAATCAGGATCAGATGCTGATAAATTATGTATGGTTTGATCACAAAGTATTACATTATTATCATCTTCTTGACTATATGTATTACCATTAGCAGATAAATTACCAAGAGTTACTTTAGGTATAGGTTGATTACTATCTTTTTCAAATCTATATGATTTTAATTGATAACCAGCTCCGTCACTACCTTCCCAAGAATAAAAATCATTACAAGTTCCCTGACCAGGTTTAATACAAGTTCTCAAATAAGTATAATATTCCTTTCCTTCTCCCCCAGCTGCTAATTCATCTAAATTAGTAAATTCTGTACAACCAGCTTCACTAGCTAAACAAGCTTGAGCTGAACTAGGAATAAATTTATTAACAAAATTATTTTCAAATAAAGTATTTTTTTGAACATAAACATCATAACCAACACATTGTTCTGAACAATAATCTTTATCTAAAGCCTTAGCCGCAATTTTAATTCCATAAACTGATGTAAAAATATTACAACCAATTTCTTCATTATTACATAAACGAGCATACTTATAACATTGTTCCGGAGCATCTTCTTTTAGTTTATAATCGGGATTAGCTACATAAGGATTTTCATAACAAGCAGTTTTTAAATAATCAGGAATTATTTTTTCATAAATTAATCCTTCACCTCGATATTCCGAATAGAAAGTTCCAGTAGATCCTCTTTCTAATTTTATGTCATCAATATAACAAGTATTAGCTTGAGAAAAAATATTAAAAGAAATCTTATTATTAGAATAATTACTAGGATAAGTATAGGTTAAAGCATTGTATATAAAGTCAGTACTAGTAGAAATATTTTTTCTATAATCTGAACCAATAGTTACATAAGAAGAATTAGCTCCATCACAATGAGAATAAAAAGATAAGGTATAGGTTTCTCCAGCAATCGAATGGTTAGATGAAGCTACTATTATATCATTAGCTGAAAGTGAACCCGTAGTTGGTAATTTAGCTGAAATATTACCACTCTGAGCTTCATCTGAACTAGTACTTAAATTTTGCCAATCAGTATTAATATTATTTTCAAAACTACCATTCATTAAAAAATTATGACCACTACCAGAATTAGTTCTAATAAATTCTTGACAACCTTCATTTGATTCCGAACAAGTTTCAGCTTTACTATTTAAACGAATTAAATATAAATTACTCCAAACAACTTGAGCTGAAGATGTTGAATAAATTCCTGAAATTGAATACTCGGCACAACCAACATTGCTAGAATCACAACTAGAAGTATCAATAGTATTTTTTAATAAAGCTAATTTTTCACCAGTGGAAGCACTAGTAAAAGAATCACATGTATTATAGACAGCCTTACAAGAATTTTCACCAAAATTCCATGATCTCTTTTCTTCAGTACAATAACCATAATACTCACAAGAACCATCAGCATTCTCTTTTATACAAGATTGTTCATCAGCACAATAATCATCTGATCTAGAAATAATAATTGGATCAACATTAGTACTACTAGCCACCTCATCAGAAATATTTATTAATTGTTGAGTAACAATATAACCACCATAACCTTGTTTTTTACAGTAATTTAAAGGTGATTTTAAAACCCAATCTGGATCAATTAAACCTTGACACCAATCATAACTAGAAAAATTAGATTGTAAAAAACCAGAACTAAAAGTTTCATAACTATCACTAGGATCATAACAAGAAACCATATCCATTAATGTATATTTATAACCGGTAGTTCTAGTTTTTTCTTCCGCTCTAGTAAAAGCTTCTTCCCAGCCTAAAGGAATTATACGAAACTTTTTTAAAATAATAAGAGAACGATAATTAAAACCTGATAAATAACTATTTTCATCAGAAAAAGTCCAATTAGCATTTAAATAACCATTATTTATAGCTTCAATAACTGTATTTTTATTTTGTACAGCTTGGCTAAAATTACTATCAATTACACAATTATTAGGAGCTGGATTATTTTCATCTAAACAAATCATTAAAGTTGACAGAGCATCATAATCAGCACTAACATTAAATTTTGGTTGTATAATTTTTTTCAAAGCATCAACCATATAAGTCTTACCAGAATAAGAACCATAATCAACATTAGCTGAAGAATAATTAGTTTTAGCAGTATCACCTTTTAAAACAATATCACCCAATTTTTTTATAATTGTATCAAATCCCGTAATAGCTACTTGATTTAAAAAGATATTAGCCGCATCCATTAAAATATTACCAGTGGTATTAGCTAAATTATCTTTTTCAGCTTGTTTAGCTGAATCTAAATTTTTTTCGGCCTCACCTGGAGTACTTTCGGCTTTACCACCAGCATTTCTAACATCTAACCAACCCTTATTTAAACTTAATTGTGTTTCTTGTTTTTCTTTTTCAGCCGTACTAGTAGCCTTAGCTCTGTCAAACATAGTTAAAGATACCATAACATCATTATTGGTTGGAGAAAAAGAATCAGCTAATTTACCTAAATAATCTTTGTCAGTTAAACTCTTCCATTTTTCAAATTCACTAGTCCAATTACTAACTAAAGTTTGAAAATCACAATTAGGTTTGGTAATAGTAGGTTGATTATATTGAACTAAACCTAAACCTAAAGCAATTTTAGCATCTATTCCTCCAGTTGGTTGACATAAATCAACTTGCCAATCTTTACTTATGGAATCAACAAAACCACCAAAAGCAGCATTACTAGCATCTAAAGCAAAATCTTTTACATAATCAGTTGTAAATAATTCACTTTGACCTTCACCTCCAGTACCAATATAGGTAGCAGCATCATAAGCTAATTTATTTAAAACTTGAGTTAAAGTTTTTTGATAAACCTTGGTTGCAATATTTTTTAACCAATCAGTTTTCTTTTCTTTAATAGCAGCAATTATTTTATTAACAACTGTAGTTGGACCTCCAATAATATCACTAAAGCTAGCCGAAGCTTTATTCGGTATAAAAAAATTAGCTATTAAAAAAATAGAAATAAAAGTTATAACAAAAAAATTTTTTTTACCAAAAACATTTGTTGATACTTTCATATTATATAATTATTTTGAAATATTTAATTGTTATTAATAACATCTTTATAAACAGAAATTAAATCTTCATCACTAACTTTATCTAATTCTGTTTTATCAAAACCTTCATCTAATAAAAGTTCTCTTAAATATGAAACATCAACATCACCTGAATCTAAATAAGCTGATACTTCGGAGGCGGTAATATCAGAGCTAGAACTAGAAACATTATAATAATTATCTAAAATTTCAGCGGTATTATTTTCTCCTTGAGCTTCAGTTTGAGTTAAAGTACCAGAACAAGTTTGTCCTTCTAAACAATTAGGATCAGTTTTATAAGTAAAAATTTCTTCATAATCCGATAAATCATCTCCATCAGTATCTTCTAAATAAGGTGAGGAACCATAAGTAAATAATTCATCCCAATCAGAAATATTATCACCATCAGTATCAACTGATTTTAAATTTAAATTAGAAGCATCTAAATTATTAGAATTAGTAGTAGAATTAGTAGAATCAGTAGTATTTGAATTTTCTGAGGCTAAAGAACTATAATCAAAAGGATTATTTAAAGCATCAAAAAAATTAATAAACCAAATACTAATAATAGCTACACTAAAAACACCTAAAATAATAAGAGCTCTTTTATGATTCTTATCCATTTTAGGATTATTAGTGTTTGATTGATTGTTATCGTTATCCATAATATAATATTATAATATTTTTTATAAAAAAGCAAGAAAATTAAGAAGATTTTTTTAAAAAACTATAAATTTTTAACCAATCTTCAATACTTAATTGTTCAGAACGAACTTTTTCATCTAAATTAGCCTGTTTTAATAGATTATATATATCTAAAGAACTCATTTTTAAACCACTAGTTAAATTATTTTTTAACATTTTTCTCTTAGAACTATAGGCAATTCTAAGTAATTTAAAAAAATCTTTTTCTTCTTCGTAATTTGCTAATAATTTTTTATTAGGTATTATTTTTATAATAGCACTATCAACTTTAGGTTTTGGATAAAAATTATCTTTAGAAACATCTAACATTAATTTAGCCTCAGCATAAAATTGAACTGAACAGGCTAGTAAACTCATTTTAGGTACTTGCGCTATAATTCTCTCAACTACTTCTTTTTGTAACATTAAAATAATAGCTTGCGGTTTATTATTTAAACTTAAAAACTTTCTTAAAAAAATAGAAGTAATATTATAAGGTAAATTAGATACTACTTTGTATTTACCTAATTTAGAAAAATTAGTTCCTCGTGCTTTTAAAATATCATTATTAAAAATAGTAACATTATTTATTTTTTTTTCTTTTAAATTTTCCTTTAAAATTTTTGCCAGTAGCGGATCAATCTCAACGGTTATTACTTTTTTTACTTTAGTTGCCAGTTTATAAGTTAAAAAACCTAAACCCGGACCAATTTCCAAAACAATATCATCTGATTTTAAATCAGCTATGTCTATAATTTTATCATAAATATCTTCATTAATTAAAAAATTTTGTCCCTTAGATCTTTCCGGTTTAATATTATATTTATCACATATCTCTAAAGTTTTTGGCAGTAAATCCATAAATTAATTATTATTTTTCTCTTTCCATTATTATAGCCTTCACTGGACATTCTTTAGCACATAAACCACAACCCTTACAATAATCATAATTAACATCAGCTTTTAATTTCCCTTTTATTTTTTTTAAATTTATTGCTCCATCCGGACAAATTTTAGTACACATACCACAAGCAATACATTTATTTTTATTAACTACAGGTCGATAGGAACGCCATGATCCCGTTTTATTATTTAAAGAAGAATTAGCTTTGGTTACTATCATAATAAATAAATTAATAATAAATTAAATTTTACTAACTTGAGAAATAGCTAAAATATTTTTTTTAACTATATCTTCCCCTTTATCAGAAAATTTTTCTCTAATAGCTTGCCTAGCTGAACTTAATTTTAATAGATTAGGAATTTTTACTAAAGCTCCTAACATAATAGTATTAACTATATTTTTTTCAAAAATATCTAAAGCTATTTTAGTAGCATCAATTACTATTATATTACTTAATGTAAAACCAATTGGTAATTTAGTAAATTTTTTTATCATTTTTAAAACATCAGCTGACTTTAAATTAGAATTAATAATCATAATAGTAGAACTTTTAATACCAGAAAAAATATTATCTCGACTAATTAAAGAAAAATCTAAAATTAATAATAGGTCTGGTTGATAAACATGCTCACGAGTTAAAATTTCTTGTCGTGATATCCTAACAAAAGATTGAATTGGAGCTCCACTTCTTTCTACGCCAAAACTAGGGAAAGCTTGAACCTGATAACCATCAATAAAAAAAGCGGTAGCTAAAATTTCAGCCATAGCTACTACTCCTTGTCCACCACGACCATGAATTCTAATTTGTTGATCTAATAAATTTTTCATTTTATAATTATTATTTTAAAATATTATCTAATAAAGATGTCCAGGAATCAAAAGAAATATAACCACTACTAACTTTAGTTCCATTAATATACCAAGTAGGTGTTCCACTTAATTTTAAATATTGACCATCAGAAAAATCTTTTTTTATTTCATTTAAATAAGTTTTATTATTTAAACAATCAGAAAATTTACTAAGATCATTAACACCAATGGTTTGAGCAATAGTACTTAATTCACTAACTAAAAATTCTCCTCGTAATTCAAACATTTTGTAATACATAGGCCAATATTTTCCTTGCTCCCCAGCACATCGAGCTCCCATAGCTAAATCAAGTGAATCATCACTAATAATAGGATAATCACGAATAATTATTTTTATCTTATCACCATATTTAACAATTAATTTTCCAACTACTTCTGAATTTTTTTGACAATAAGAACAATTAAAATCAGAAAAAAGAACTAGAGTATATTGCGGACTAGTTGTTCCTAAATAATAATTATTTTGTCCCTGAATAATATTAAGTAATATTTGATCCGAACTAGTATTAGTAATGGTTTTATCAATCTTTTGACGAATCAAATTAGCTTCATCAGGATTATTAGCTAAACGCCAAACTAAAAAAGCAAAAGAAAAACAACCAATTAAAATAAGGGACAAAAAAATTATAATTAAGATACCCCACCATTTTCTATACCAAGCTACAGAGCTTTTTTTATTCAAAGCTTTTCTTCTTAAATATTCAATTTTTTCATCTAAATTCATTGATTATTTAGTTAATATATTATATGATGATAATAGCATAAAAAAACCAAAGATAAAAGTAAAAAGATAAATAATTATTAAATTATTATGAAAATAATCTCATGGAATATAAACGGAATAAGGGCTATAGCTAAAAAAGGTTTGGTGGATTTCTTAAAAAAAGAAAATCCGGATATTTTAGCCTTACAAGAGATAAAGATATCTTCAGCTAAAAAAGAATTGGAAGATTTTGATTTTAATAATTACGAAGAGTTTTGGAATCCGGCGGAAAGACCTGGTTATAGCGGTACTTTAATTTTATACAAAAAAGAATTAAAAGTTTTAAGTAAAAAAAATGGCTTTGATATAAAAAAATTTGATATTGAAGGACGTTGCCAAACTTTAGAATTAAAAAATTTCTTTTTTATTAATACTTATTTCCCTAACTCTAATCATGAATTAAGTCGCTTACCATATAAACTAGAATTTAATCGAGAATTATTAAAATATATAAAAAAACTAGAAAAGAAAAAAGCAATTATCATTACTGGTGATTTTAATGTAGCTCATCAAGAGATTGATATTGCTCGACCTAAGGATAATGAAGGTTCAGCTGGTTTTACTAAAGCTGAGCGTGATTTTATGACTGAATTTTTAAATAATGGCTTGCTTGATACCTTTAGATACAAACAGCCAAAAAAAATAAAATATTCTTGGTGGAGCTTTCGAGCTGGAGCTCGAGCTAGAAATATTGGTTGGCGGATAGATTATTTTTGTGTTTCTAAAAAAATAATAAAAAAAATAAAAGAAGCTGATATTTTAGATAAAGTTTTAGGATCAGATCATGCTCCGATTATTATAACTTTAGATAATTAAATATAATTTTAAATATATGGCTAGTAATTTAAAAAATAAATTAGAAAAAAAATTATTAGAAGGTTCTCGAGCCATTGCTTTAACTATAAACAATATTGAACCGCAAGTTATTTCAGCTTACCCTATTACTCCCCAAACTCATATTGTCGAAGATTTAGCTAAATTTAAATCTAATGGTCAAGCTAATTATGAATATATTAGAGCTGAAAGTGAATTTGCGGCTGCTTCTATTGTATTAGGAGCATCAGCTAAAGGAGTTAGAACCTATAGTGCTACTAGTTCTCAAGGTTTACTTTTAATGACCGAGGTTATCTATAATATCTCGGGCATGAGATTACCGGTAGTAATGACTTTAGCTAATCGAGCTATTTCAGCCCCAATTAATATTTGGAATGACCAGCAAGATGCTATGGCCATTCGTGATGCTGGCTGGATAATGCTTATGGCTGAAAACAATCAAGAAGCTGTCTGGCAACATTTATTAGCCTATAAAATAGCTGAAAAAACTGGTTTTCCAGTTTTTGTAAATGTTGATGGCTTTATCCTTACTCATTGTTTTGAACCAGTCTATATACCTGATAAAAAAATTATAAAAAAGTTTTTACCTGATTATAAACCACTTACAGGAAATTATTTAGATACAAATAATCCCGTTACTTTGGGTGCTTTTTTATCACCTCAAACTTATCAAACTACTCGAGAAAAAATGTATAACGAATTTCAAACTACTTTAAAAGAAATAAATAAAGAATATATTAATTTACAAAAAATAATAAATGAAAAAACTTCAATTACTAATAATGGTTTAATAGAATACCTAGGACCTAAAAAGGCTAAAACTATAATAATTGCTATGGGTTCAATTATTGGAACTATTAAAACTGCTTTAAAAGATAAAAAAGATATTGGAATCTTAAAAATAAAAACTTATCGTCCTTTTCCTAAGCAAGAAATCTATGATATAATAAAAGAAGCTAAAAATATATTAGTTTTAGAAAAAGCTATTAGTTTTGGTAATTTTAGCCCATTATATTTAGATGTAAAAACAATAAGTTCTGATAAACAAATTATTAAAAATTTTATTGGTGGTTTAGGAGGTCGTGATATTACTGAAAAAACAATTTTAGAAATTATAACTAAATTTAATTCTTTTAAAAAAATAAATTTTATTTAAACTTATGAAAAAAAATAAATGTAATTTAGGTAAGTCAATAAAAAATTTATTCTCTCGAACTTGTCATCATAGAATTACTGGATGGCCTTATGTTTTTATTATGATGTTTTTTATTATCTTTCTAATGCAATTAATAATGTTATTGTTATTAGTAAAGATAAATTAATTTACTAAATAATTATAATATGAAACTAAAAATAAATAACTTAGTAATAATTATAATTCTAGTTTTTAGTGTTTTTTTTATTAATTCTCAAAGAGTACAAGCCGAGACTATAAGTTGTGGTAGAGACTATGCTCGTTGTCCTGATAATTGTACTTGTATTATACCTGATACTTTTCGTAATGGTACTTGCATGTTAACAGGAGATACAACTTCATATTGTATTGCTAATGAAGAAGACGAAGAAGATATTGAAGAAACTGAAGAAGAAGTAATAGAAGAAGAAAAAGAAAAAAAAGAGGAAAAATCAATAACTTTTAAACCTCAAATTACTATACCTGGTTCATCTTTTACAGAAGGAGCATCAACTACCGTAACAACAAGTACTGCTTTTATAGGGGAATATATAAAAGCTATATATAATTATTTATTAGCTATTGTTGGTCTATTAGCAGCTATTGTTTTAATGGTCTCTGGTATAATATGGCTAACAGCAGCTGGTAATAGTGAAAGAATTTCTCAAGCGAAATCTTGGATGATGGGAAGTTTAACTGGTTTAATTTTAGCCTTATCTTCTTTTCTATTATTAAAAACTATAAATCCAAATTTAGTAGATTTTAAAATACAAGAAATAGAAACAGTTAAACCTATAGAATGGGGATGTTGTCAATTTACATCTGAGGCTAAAATGATTGGTATAACTGAATGTAGTGACAATAAAGGAACTTTTTATAAAAATTATTCTGCAAACTCAACTCAAAGTGTATGCCAAGAAATTAGTAAAGAACAAATAGCAGAAAATAATACTCAATGTAAAGATAAAAAATTTGGAGAAAGATGTATTGATGACGATGGCTCAGGAGAAGATAAATGTTGGTGTTATTATGAACAAGTTTACAGAGGTAGAGTTGGAGAAATTAATGATTATTGTGGAATAACAGAAGGAAGTAAGTGTGTAGAAGATAGAACTTGTAATGTTCCTTCAACTGGAGGAAGAAATTGTAGAGGAACTTCAGATTGTTGTCAAAAAGAAGGAACAATAAATTCTGGCAGTTATTCTGATTATAAAGAGTGTGAAAACGTAGCCAATGGTGAAAAGTGTATAGATACTAAAAATTGTTGGTGTTATAATAATAAACCTTATACCGGAAAGGGAAAACAAGGAGAATATTGTGGACAAGAGGATGATTATATATCTTCTTGTGAATACAATATACTTGACGACGGAACTTATGGTATAGGTTGTCCAGGAGGACAAATCAGAGATTTTGGAGGAAGAAGTTGTGGAACCGACCTTTATTGTTGTTATTAAAATTTATATTATTAAATAAAAAATGCAAAACATAAAAAATAAAAAACTAATCTCTTCTGGCCATAATGCTTGTGCTGGATGTGGACAATTATCAGCTGTTCAATCAGTGATGCGAGCATTAAATAAAAATGTTATTATTGCTAATGCTACTGGTTGTTTAGAAGTAACTACTACTCCTTATCCTCAAAGTGCTTGGGGCTTAGCTTGGATTCATTCTTTATTTGAAAATCCTTCAGCCGTAGCTAGTGGTATTACCGCTGCCTTAAAACAACAAAAAAATACTAATACCAAAGTTGTTGTTTTAGCTGGTGATGGTGGAACTTTTGATATTGGTTTAGGTCTGATAAGTGGTATGTGGGAAAGAGGAGAAAATATTTTATACATTTGTTTTGATACCGAATCCTATTCTAATACTGGCTATCAAGCTTCAGGATCTACCCCTTATGGAGCTTCAACTAGTACTTCCCCTGAAGGAGAAATAGAAAAATGTGAAATTAAAAAAAATTGTAGTATTATAAACAAAATTGGAAATGATTTTCAAAAAAAAGATATGATAAAAATTGCTTTAGCTCATAATATTCCTTATGTAGCTCAAAGCACTGCTGGTTATCCTGATGATATTTATAATAAAGTAAAAAAAGGATTAGAAACTTCGGGACCAGGCTATATTCAAATACTTTCTCCCTGTATTCCTGGTTGGGGAATTAAAACTGATGAAGCCGTTGAAATGGGAAAATTAGCTGTTTTAAGTGGCTTGTATCCATTACTTGAATATGAAAACGGAAAATTAATTAATCAAAGTGAAACTCCTAAAAATTATTTAGAGTTACAAAAAACTTACAAACAAAAACAAAAAAGATTTAAACATTTATTTAAATAATTTACTATGAAACTAAAAATAAATAAATTAACAATATTTATAGTTCTAATTTTTAGTGTTTTTTTTATTACTTCTCAAAAAGTACAAGCTGGACAAATAACCATACCAAATCTTAATAATTTACAAATAACTCCACCTACTCCTAACAATTTACAAATAGATCCAGCAACTCCTGGTGATTTACAAATAAAAGTACCGGATATAACTAAATTAAATACAGTTACAACTCCATTAAAAACACCCGATTTAAATCCTTTAGGTAATTTACAAATAAAAATACCGGGTATAGATAAATTAGCTATTGAATATCCAATTGTATGTACTACCACATCTGGAGTAGAAAGTTGCCAAATTCCTTGGATAGCTATATATATTTATGCTATTTATGATTATTTATTAGCTATTGGTGGAGTATTAGCTGTTATCGCTATGATGATTGGTGGAGTTATTTGGTTAATATCAGCTGGTAATGCTAGTCGTATAACTCAAGCTAAAAGTTGGATCAGTGGTAGTTTAACAGGAGTACTTATTCTTTTAACATCATATATATTACTTTATCAAATAAATCCAAATTTAGTTAATACAACTTATATAAACTTGGAAACTATTGTCCCATTACAAGATGCTGATATAACAGTTGTTGGTGGAGAAAGTCCTTTTATGGAGGGTTGCAAAGCTGCTAAAAAGGGTGATTATTCAATTTGTAAAGCATACGGAGATATTGAGCCATCTGGATTAACTACTTATAAAGGTAAAAAAATAAATACTGAGATTTTAGAAAAATATGAAGCAGCTATGGAATGTGTAAAACAAAAAAATGGTAAATATTTATTTTATATAAATGAAGCTTGGCGATCAGCTGCTACTCAAATAAGTTATACAGAAAAAGGATTACCAGCATCTGCTCCTTGTTGTTCTAATCATGGTTCAGGTCAAGCTATGGATTTAAGTAGATTAGATGGAACAAAAATGAGTTGGGATTATAATGTTTCATCTGGTTTAAAAGAATGTATGAATGCTCAAGGATTATATGCTAATCTTACTTCAGGAAAATATAATGAACCTTGGCATTGGTCCCCAAGTGGACGTTAATTTTTCCTATCCATAGCTTCATTAGCTAATCTATCTGCCTCTTGGTTCTTCTCCCGATAAATATGAGTAAAAGTTATTTTAGAAAAATTTAAAGATAAGTTATATACCTCTAAAAACAAGGGTGCTAAATCCTTGTTTTTTACTTTATATTCACGATTTAATTGTTTTACTACTAATTCACTATCCAAAAAAACATCTAATTCTTTAGCTCCTAAGTCTTTAGCTTTTTTTAAAGCTATAATTAAAGCTCGATACTCAGCTTGATTATTAGTAGTCTCACCTAAATATTTAGAAATTTCAACTAATTTTTCTTTTTTATTATTATAGATTACCGCCCCAATACCAGCTGGTCCCGGATTACCCCGAGCTCCACCATCAGTAAAAATAATTAATTTAGTATTCATATTATTTTATTTAGAATTTTTTTTAATATCAATAATTTTAAATTGAATATCTTTATAACCATTAAAACAATTAAATTCTAACGAATAAACAACATCAACATTATCACCAATTTTTAAATAATCATAACGACCACTACCACCAAAAGAAATTCCCCAAAAAAATTTCATTTCTTGATCATTATGATTTAAAAATTTAAATTTAATATGTTGACTATCAAAACCCATTTTATTAATATCAATAATCTTAATATTAAAACTAACAAATTTAGGACTAGGATTACTTTGACCAAAGGGATTCATTTTATTTATTGCTTCTACTAAATCTTCATTAATATCAGAAAAATCTAATTCACAATCTACTTTTATCTTAGGTAATAATAATTCTTTAGCTAAAATTTCATCAGCTAATTGCTTAATATGGTCTATAAAAGAAAGAGTTTTATCTTCTCCTAAAATTGAAAAACCACCAGCCATAGGATGACCACCATATTTATATAGATAATCTTTACTATTTTCTAAAGATAAAACTAGATTAAATTCTTCCACACTACGACCACTGCCTTTATACAAAAAATATTCTTTACCATCAGAAGCTATAGCTTTTTCTTCAGTTTTGACAACAACTAAAACCGGTCGATAATATTTTTCAGTTAATTTTCCAGCTACTAAACCAATAACTCCTTCATTCCAATAATTATCAGAAAAATTTTTTACTATAATAATCTTTGGTAAATTATTTTGATCAATTTGACTTTCAGCCGAAGCTAAAACTTCTTCCGTTATTTTTTGTCTTTCAACATTTCTATCATTTAATTCCATAGCTAATTTTTCAGCCTCAATTTTATCTTCACTAATTAATAATTCTAAAGCTGAATTAGCATGTTTTATCCGACTAGCAGCATTTAATCGTGGACCAATTTGAAAACCAATATTAAAAGAATTTAATTCATTAGTTAAACCAATTATTTTTATAAGCTGAAGCAAACCTAATCGTTTAGTATTATTTAATGCTTCTAAACCTTTTTGTACTATCAAACGATTTTCTCCCACTAAGGCCACCAAATCAGTTATAGTTCCAATAACCGCTAAATCTAAACTACGAGCTATTAAAAGTTTTTTATACTCATCTTCTAGTTTTGATTTTTCAATTAAGGCTGAAGCTAATTTAAAAGCTACTCCGACCCCAGCTAAAAATTTAAACGGATAACCTGAAGAATTATCCGCTGGATTAATTGTTAAACATTTAGGCCAATCTTCTTTTTTTTCAGGATAAGCATGGTGATCAGTTACAATAATATCTAAACCTAAACTTTGAGCATAAGCCACTTCCTCTTTATTTCTAATTCCATTATCAACTGTAATAATTAAAGAAAAATTATTCTTTTTTATCTCATCAATAACATTCATATTTAATCCATAACCTTCACTTACCCGATCTGGTAAATAGAAATCAACCTTAGCTTTAAAAATTTTAAAAATATCATAAAGTAAAGCCGAAGAAGTAACACCGTCAGCATCATAATCACCATAAATCATAATTTTATTTCCTTGTTTAATATGAGAAATAATTAAATCAACCGCTTTAGTCATATCTTTAAACAAAAATGGATCCAAAAATTCCATAGGACCAGATGTTTCTAAATTTAAAAACCATTTTAAATCTTCATCCGTTCTAAGACCACGATTATATAATAATTGTAAAACAAACTTATTATAATTATTGTATTTCTCCCAAAAATCACTTGGCATCTTGGGGTACAATTGCCAAATTTTTTCCATAATATTTTAATTTATTTTTAAACACTAATTAAACAAAGGCTACCATTAAAGTCCAAGCCACCATTGAAAAAATAACAATAACGGATAAAATTATCCAAGCAATTTTATTAATTTTTCTTTTTGTTCTTTTAAGCATAATTTATATAATTATTTTTTTAATATTTTTACAAAAGTATCCGGTGGAATTTCTACACTTCCTTTACCTGCGGCCATCATTTTCTTTTTTCCTTTTTTTTGTTTTTCTAATAATTTTCTTTTTCGAGAAACATCTCCTCCGTATAGTTTGGCAGTTACATCTTTTCTCATGGCTGATAATCTTTCCGCCGCTACTACTTTACCTGACACCGCTGCTTGAATTTTTAAAACAAACATTTGTTTATGTAAAGAATCTTTTAAAACATTAACTATTTCTTTACCGCGACGAAAAGCTTCATCACGATAAACAATAGTAGCTAAAGCTTCAACAGCTTCTTCAGCTACTAAAATATCCATTCTAACAACATCAGCTAATCGATAATCAAGATATTCATAATTAATAGAAGCATAACCCGCACTAATACTTTTTATCTTATCATAAAAATCAGTTAAAATAGCAGACATTGGAATTTCATAATGTAAAATTACTCTCTGTTCATCGGTTTCGGAAGATATAAACTGAGTATTTTTATAAACACCTCGTTTCTCTTGCGCTAATTTCATAATATTTCCGATATAATCTTTAGGGCTAATAATATCTAAAGAGACCCACGGTTCTTCTATTTTTGATATTTGAGTAGGTTCGGGTAATTTTTGCGGGGTTCTAATAATTATTTCTTCCCCATTGTTTTTATATACTTTGTAAGCAACACTAGGAATAGTAACAATTAAATCTAGATTATATTCTCGTCTTAATCTTTCTTGAAAAATTTCTAAATGAAGTAAACCTAAAAAACCACATCTAAAACCAAAACCTAGGGCATCTGATCTTTCTGGTTCATATACTAAAGCACTATCATTTAATTTTAATTTATCCATGGCATCACGTAGGTCATCTAAATCACTGCCTTCTCGTGGAAAAATCCCAGCAAAAACCATGGGCTTAACTTCTTTATAACCAGATAAAGCTTCGATCTGAGAATTAGACATTAAAGTAATAGTATCACCCACTCGACATTCACTAACTTCTTTAAACCCAGTAACAATATAGCCAATAGACCCCGTTAATAAACTTCCGGTTGATAAATAAGTAGGTTTAAAAACTCCAATATCTAAAACTTCACTTTCAGCTCGAGTAGCAATTAATTTAATTTTGTCTCCTTTTTTTATTTCACCATCAAAAATTCTAACATAAGCTACGACCCCTTTGTATTCATCATATTTAGAATCAAAAATTAAAGCTCGAGTCGAATCAATTTTAGATTCTTGTGGAGGCTGACCATATTTAATAATGGCTTGTAAAATATCAGCCACGCCCTCACCAGTTTTGCCAGAAGCTTTTAAAATTTCATCCTCCCGACAACCTAATAATTTAATAATTTCTCTTTTAGTTTTTTCAGGATTAGCTGCCGGTAAATCAATTTTATTCATTACTGGAATAATGGTTAAATCTTGTTCTAAGGCTAAATACAAATTGGCTAAAGTTTGAGCTTGAATTCCTTGAGTACAATCAACTAAAAGAACGGCTGTTTCAACCGCAGCTAAAGAACGAGATACTTCATATGAAAAATCAACATGACCAGGAGTATCAATTAAATTCATTTGATAACCTTGATAATCCATGGTAACAGGTTGTAGTTTTATAGTAATACCTCTTTCTCGCTCAATATCCATACCGTCTAAAATTTGATCTTTCATTTTACGTTTATCAACTGTGTCAGTAATTTCTAACATTCGATCAGCTAAAGTTGATTTACCATGATCAATATGGGCGATGATACAAAAATTTCTGATTTTATCAGTTGTCATATAATATTTATTAATATCTATAATGGTACATTTTAATTTATAAACCTAAGTAAATCAAGTATTATATTCCTCGGGCTTCACTTTGATCTTCTAAATCATTACTTTTTTTAATTTTATTACTAAAAGGTAATTTCTTTTTTATAACTTCTATTATTTCTAACATCTCTTCACTTTTCATAAAATAACATAATAGACTATAGACGGCTAGACCAAATAAACCAGCAAATAATCCTTGAGCTAAAACTCCTAAAAATTTTGTCGTATCAATAAATGGCCAAATTATTAACTTACCTAATTGAATAAATAATCCCGCAAATAATCCGGCTACAGAAAATTTAACCACTGACTTTATAATTTGTTTTTGATCTAGGTCACCAATTTCAAAATATAGCCACATCCATAAAATAATAAAATTTAAGATACTAGATAAAGAAAAAGCTAGAGCTAAACCAGCTACTCCCATTCTTCGACCAAAAAATAATGATAAGAAAATATTAACGACAACTGAAATTAAACCAATAAAAAATGGAGTCTTAGAATTATGGCGAGCATAAAAAACTCTAACCAATAACGGAATAGTAGCTTGAGCAAAAAGACTTAAAGCAAAAAAACCTAAAGTATCAATAGTTAAAATAGTATCTTGCCAAGAAAATTGTCCAGTTCCAAAAATAACTCGAACAATCTGAGCTCTTAAAGTTATAAACAAAATAGTTGAAGGAATAATAAAAAATAAAATTTGTCTAAAAGTATAAGAAAAGTTTTTTACTAGTTTTATATTATCAAAAGCATTAATTGATAAAGTTGGAAAAACAGCTACGGCAAAAGAAATTCCAAAAATACCAATGGGAAATGATTGTAAATTATTAGCAAAATTAAAAACAGTTAAAGAACCACTATCTAAAGTAGAAGCAATAACAGTAATAACTACTAAATTTATTTGAGTAATAGCTAAACTTAAAGTTCGAGGAACCATCATTTTTATAATTTCTCTAAAGTTTTTATCTTTTAAATTAATATAGAAAAGTTTCCAACGAAAACCTAAAGACCTAACCGCCGGAATTTGAATAGCCATGTGTAAAAAAGCACCTAAGACTACGCCCCAGGCTAAACCCGATACTCCCATAAGTGGTACTAGAAATAAAGCACCAAAAATAATACCTAGATTATAAAAAATAGGAGCTAAAGAAAAAATTAAAAAATTTTTAAATGATTGTAAAATCCCGCCTAATAGACTTGATATTCCTAAAAACAAAGGAGATAAAAACATAATACGAGTAAGCATTACGGTAGTAGCTTTTAATTCATCGGAAAAACCAGGAGTAATTAAATTAATAAGTTGAGGAGCTAAAACCAAACCTAATAAAGAAAAAAATAATAAGACAACAATTAATGTATTTAGAAGATTACTTGTTAAATTCCAAGCTTCTTTATTTTCTTCTTTTAAATTATCAAAAAAAATATTTTTATCATCAGAACTTTTCATCTTTTTTATTAAAGAAGAAAAAACTGGAATAAAACCAGCCGATAAGGCTCCTAAAATAAGTAGATTATAAAGTAAATCAGGAATACGAAAAGCCGAACAATAAGCATCTAAAATTTCTCCGGCACCAAATTGACCAGCTAAAATTCTATCTCGAAAAATTCCTAAAAATCTAGAAGCTAAGGAAAAAACAGCTATCAAAATAGCCGCCGCTGTAATACCAGTAGTTCGAGATTGAAAAATTTTTCTTAATCTTATTAACATTTTATTTTATATCTTTAGTTATAACTCTAACATCTAAAGCTGTAATTTTTTTATTATCAATTACTAATGGATTTATATCAATTTCTGAAATATTATTATTTAAAACTAATTTAGAAAAATTTAATATTAGCTTAATTAATTTAGTTATGTCAATGCCGGCCTCACCTCGAACTCCTTTTAGTATTGGATAAATTTTTAATTTCTTAATCATATCTTCCGCTTGTTGTTTATCTAAATTAGCTAATTCTAAAACCGTATCTTTATAGACTTCGGTATAAATACCGCCTAAACCTAATAAAATAATAGGACCAAAAACTGGATCACGTTTTAAACCTAATATTAATTCTAATTTACTGGTAATCATTGGTTGATAAACAATATAATTAGCCGAAGATATTTTTTTATTAGAAATTTGTTTATAAAAATTATTAATAATTACCTCCACTTCCTTTTTACTTTTTACATTTAAAAAAATAGCTTGCTTATCAGTTTTATGAATAAAATCTGGCCCAACAAATTTAATAGCTATTGGATATTTTTTTATATTTAAATTATTTTTATTTATTTTTTTAGGAATAACTCCATCTATTTTATACTTTTTTAATAAATTAAATGACTTAATATAATCCATTAATTTATCATCATTTTTATTCTCTAATAATTTAATATTATAATTAAAAACTTTAAAATTCTTTCGATTCTTTAAATACTTTAAAAACTTACCCAAAATAATAATAGCTTCTTCGACTGAATCAAAATTAGGTACTAAATAATCAGCTAAAATACTTTTTCCTTTAGCTACTTCAGCTCCACCTAAAAAACAAGTAGTTATTAATTTACTAGGATATTTTTCTTTTAATTGACCAATTACTTCAGCTGTTTCTTTAATTTGGGTCATGCTTTGAGGAGTAAGTAAAACTAAAACTGAAGATACTTGTTTATCAGATAAAACAATATTTAAAGCTTTCTTGTAACGGCTAGCATTAGCATCACCTAAAATATCTAAAGGATTTTTAATACTAGCAAATTCGGGTAATTCTTTTCTTAATAACCCAATAGTATTTTTTTCTAAAACTGCTGGTATAATTTTTTTAGTAAAAATTTCATCAGCCGCAATAACTGATAAACCACCAGCATTAGAAATTATAGCTAAATCACCTTTGGTCTTGGAAAGATTATTTATTGGACCCTTAATTAAACGCATTAGATTATAGACTTCATTGATATTATCTAAAATAATAACACCGGAGCGACGTAGAGCAGTTAAAGTAACTTCATAAGAACCAGCTAAACTACCAGTATGAGAAGAAGCCATTTGACTACCAATAGGAGTTCGACCTGATTTTAAAATAGCCACTGGTTTAATTTTAGATAATTTAGATACTAATTTTAAAAATTTTGGACCCTGAGAAATTTCTTCTAAATAGGCAATAATTAAATCAGTTTTTTTATCATGGAGAAAAAACTCAAAAAAATCATTTTCATTTAGAACCGCTTTATTACCCAAACTTATAAAATAAGATAAACCAATATTTTTACCAACTAACCAATCTAAAACAGCACTACCAATAGCTCCCGATTGAGATAAAAAAGCAATATTATTTTTTTTAATAATTTTAGTTGAAGCTTCTTGATAATTAGAGAAAGTTGCATTTAAAGAATTTTCTACATTAATAAATCCTAAACAATTAGGACCAAGAATATTAAGTTTATTTTTTTCAGCTATTTTTTTTATACTTTCTTCTAATTCTTTTCCAGCTCCACCTATTTCTTTAAAACCAGCGCTAATAATAACTATATTTTTAATACCTAAAAAAGCACATTTTTCTATTTCCTTTAAGACTAACTTAGCCGGAATAACAATCATAACTAATAAATTAGACCAATCCTTAATAGGAATTAAGTTAATATCAGTATAGGCTTTAATACCAGCTATGGTTTTATCATTATAATTAATTGGAAAAACTTTGCCTTTATAATCCTTTAAAATATTATCAAAAACCTTTCGGCCAACCTTTTCTTTATTACTAGAAGCTCCAATAACAGCAATATATTTAGGATTTAAAAAATTATTTAGATTCATATATTTAAATTATATAATTATAATAACACATTGTTTTTTAAAAATTAATTCTTCTTTTTAAAGATAAAAACTAGAAGATTTATTAACCATAAAAACACCAATATATTAACATTAAAATAAGCTAAAACCAAACCTGGAAAAATAATTTCTAATACAAAAAATAAAATAATGGCCAGACTTAACCAATAGAACAAAATATAATTATATTTTATAATTTTATTCATCATTTTTTTTAATTATTTCTTTTATTTTTTCCATTAAAGTTTTACCAACAAATTCTATTTTAATTTCTTTTATTTCTAAATATTCCTCTGGATTTAAATTTTTTAAAAATGGAGCTGAGATTATAAAACGATAACCTGAGTCATCACGTAAAGCCGAGCTCAAATCCATCTTTATTTCTGACACATAATAATCACCTTCTTTTAAAGGTTCCCTGTAATTAGCCACAATTGTATCAATGCTATTTAAATCAGTATCTTCATTTAATTTATTTAAAACGGGATTAAAAAATGACTCTGGAGTTAAAGAAAATAAAGCATTATTTTCAATTAATAAACCACAAGACTTAGATGTAATTTTATTTAAATCATTTTGTATGGTAGAGCTAAAATCAAATTGTTTATAAATTTCATCTATAATAAAATTTTCCTCATTAATACTAATTTTATTCAAACATTGAGCCGAAAAACTTTTAATTTTAAAATTATTTCGATTAGACCAAAGAGTAAAACCATTTTTTAAATCATAAAACCAAACTCGATTAATAAAAACTAATTTAGAATTATGAGAAATTAAACTAGGGGTTAAAAAATCATCGCTAGCTTTTACTTCTACTTTATAAACCCCTTCGGGTAAATTAGATAAATTTAAATTAAAATTAACTGGTGAGTCTAATGAAAAAATATCAGGCTTTAGACTCTCATCAAAAATTAAATTATTTTGATAATAAACAAAAATTGATAAAGCTTGATTATTTTTATTATTTTTATTTAAAAAAGAAAAATCAACTTTTAAATTTTCATCTTTAATATAGGTATAAAAAGAATAGGAACCCTGAAGATTAGAAATATTTAAGGTTTCGTTAGTTTTGGCCTGATAATTTGGTAAAATATAATTATAATTTAAATTATAATTATAGAAAACTGAAGTAGAAAAATCATTATGTTCTACAAAATCACTTAATTTAGAAAACTTTTTATTCTGTTGAGCTAAAACAACTTCTTCATTTTTAATAAGTGGCCAAGTAGAAAATATTTCATTTAGTTTATTATTAAAAACTGGGTAAAGATTATAATTCCAATTATTTTTATCTAATAAAACTCCCGTTTCAATATTAGTATAATTAGTTTTAATTAAATCATTAGAACTAAAACGATATTTTATTGTCATAATGGCTTGAGAAAAACTACGAGGAGCTCGAACATAAAAATAAAGAGGATCACCAATCATTTTATTTTTATCAATTAATCTTTCGACTGGTCCCATTTTATAGAAAAAACCACGACCACCTAAAATATTAAAATATTTTTTAGAAAAATCTTGTTTATAGGTAATTTTACCTCCCGGAACAATATAAAGACCAACTAACAATAAAGTAGCTAAAAACAAAAAAAAGTATAAAAAATATTTAAATTTCTTCATATTATTATTATGCCATATTTAAGTAAAAAAAACAAAAAACCTCAAAAAATTGAGGCTTTTGTTTATTCTATTATTGTCTTTTAATTATTTATCACTTTTTAAATTTAGTTTTATCATTAAATCACGCCATTCAGATTGACCTTTAATAAAAATAGATGAATCATTAATACCAGAATTAATATTTTTAAAACGTTGGAAAAGTTCTTCAATTCGATCTGCCCCTAATTCTTTCATACATTTATTTACAATATAATAGGCATTAATAAAAATTAAAATGCGATTAGATGGTTCATAATCTGGATATTGTTTTTTTGTTTTTAAAACTCTACTTCTAATTTCTTTCATACCAGGATTATCTACATTTATTTGAGGATTAGTATGATACATATCATAAAACTCTTGACCAATAATATTTCTAATTTTTTCTTTCATGTTAATTAATATCTCTGTCATTTCAGCAACCCTTTTTTCTTTTTTGTCTAAATATTCTATTTTACAAGGATCTTGATGATATGTTCTTCTATCTTCAGCTCTTTGAGCTTTTTTGTCTTCTTCTATTTCTTCTTCAGTTGAAGGTCGTATTTCCATTTTATTTTCTGTTTTTTTGTCCTCTTTATCAAAAATTAAATTATATTGGCCATTTTCATCAAGTTCGCCATTAGCAATAGCCTTTTTTTCTTCTTCCGTTCTTTCTGAACGGGGAAATTCATGTCCCATATTTTTTATTATTAATTATAAATAATACTTGTTATTATAACATAAAATCAATTAAAAGTCAAGAAATATAAAGACTATTTAAATCTTTTTTAACTCTTTTATTTTCTTATATCCTTCTTTATTTTTAACTATATTTAATACATCTTTGTCCCGCATTATATTAATATTGTTTTTTATATCATTTATTGACATCCATCTAATAGGTAATTTTTCGTTTTTTTTCTTTTTACGACCAGTTAAACTAGCATTATAAATCACTTTGATTTTATGTAATATTATATTATCTCTTTGTTTAATAATAGTATAAACACCATGGAACGAGTTAATTTTAACTTCGAACCCAGTTTCTTCTTCGGTCTCTCTTTTGGCTGCTTTTTCTAAACTTTCACCCATTTCAACCCACCCTTGAGGAATATTATACTTTCCATTTTCCTCCACAAATAAAAATTTGTCTTTCTCTTTTATTAAACAACCAGCAACAATAAAAGGCTGAGAGACACAACGATTAATATTTGGTTTATAATTATCTTTTTTTGTCATAATATCTTTATACTGTTAATCAATATATACATTATAAAAAAATATCTATTATTTTCAAATATTCTTCTATATATAATCACATTATTTTTAAAATAAATTGTCAAATTTATACAATTGACACTTTATTTTAAAAATAATAGAATTAATAGTTAAATTATAGTTCTTAAAAAATATTAACAAGTGAAAGATAAAGACAGAAAACGAGAGATGTTAATCTCTTATTTATTTTTAGAGTTGCAAAATTATGCAACGATACCTTATGAGGTATTTCTCATAGGTTTTACTTTCTGGCAATCTTTTATTTGTAGAGTTTTTGCCAGTTTTACTGATCTTATATTATTGTATTACTTTTTTGATACTAAAATTATTTGGAATCCTAAAAAGAATAATAATAAATTTAAAAATCATTTACTTAGTGGATTAAAATTGGTTGTGCAATCACCTCCACTTTATGCCTTAAAAATAGTTTTTGTAAATTTATTTATTATTCCTTTATTTCAAAAATTAGGAAGTAATATAGAAATAATAGAGTGGAATAATATTGGTTTAACTTTAATTATTTCAATTCTATTTTGCTTTACGGTTGGTTTTTTTTATAGTTTATTTAGAAAACAAATTTTGAAATTCTATAAAAAAATAACTGATCTATTTAAAACCAAAAGAGCCCCATAAAAATAAGGCTCTTTTTTCTTTTACAATATATTTATTATAAATAACCTAAAGCTATTTTATTAATATTAGCATTACTTATACCTAAACCATTATCTCTTAATATTCTAAAAGCATCGTCGGGACGACCTAAATAATTTCTACCTCCATCAACTGGATTAATCCAATAAGCTTTACCATGATCTTCAAAATCAATTAAAATTCGACCATATAATCTTATAGGGATAGGTCCAGCTGTTATAACACTATGTTTAACACCTAAACCTAAAGAACGCATTAAGTTAAAAGCATCAGCCGGACGACCTAAATAATATCTTTTTAGATCAAGTGGATTAATATACCAAGCTTCTCCCTTTTCTTCTACTTGTAAAAGTATTCTTCCACTTAAACGTTTAGCTAAATTATTATCAACAATAGCTAATCTATCTTTTTCTCTAGCTAAAACTTGTTCACTAAGTGAAGTTCCAGATAAATCAGTAGAACTAGTTGTAGTTGGAGTTGTGGTTGGAGTAATAACTGGTGTAGTAGTTGGAGTAGTAATTTGACAAGTTCGGTAAGTAGCTATTTGTTGAGAAGTACTTAAAGAACAATCACTTGGAGTTTTAGAAACAACTGATCGATACTGATAAGATCCAGTACAAAAATTATCCCAATTAGAATAAACAACAGAACTACATTTTGATTCATAACTACCTCCACCACCGCTACTACTACCAGAAGAAGAAGCATTCTTTACACAACTAGAACCACTCAGTGAATAACCTGAATTACAAGTTATTGTGCAGCTTGGATAAGCTGAAACACTTCCATTAGAAACAGTTAGAGGATTACAATTATTTGTATTTATCCCTATACCCGTATCAACACCAGTTGATAAAGATCCTGATTTTTCGGTAGCTAAAACATTGGGAACTAATAAAAAAACAGAAAAGAAAGCAACGAGTCCGAACAGAAATAGTTTTTTAATTAAATTTGTCATAATATTTTATTTAACTATGGGCCCCGCTAAGCAGGGCCCAATTTTTATTAATTATGAAGGAATACTTGCTTCTGATCGAACTTTAAAATTAGTAGAATGAGATCCAGCTGGAGTACTGCTAGGAATTTGTAATTGAACATGGATGTTAGTTTGAATACCAGCTTGTCCGCCATCAACAGACCAAGGAGAATTATCTGAAGTAATTTCAATAAAATCTGGATAAGTATCAGCTTCATTAATAATTACCGGATTAGCTGAACTACCAACTCCAGTAGTTATTTCTTCTGACCAATATCTCATATTGTCATCTATATTTAATCCATTAGTCCAATCTTCAAATTGAAGAGCAAAAAATGTTTCATCGTTTGGTAAGGTTATTGCAAAAACCCATTCGTAAGCATCGCCATAACCACCATCTTCACTCCATAAACCACTTGTTTCTCCAGTATGAGTTAATAAAGTATCAATAGTTAAACCAGCTGATGGTTCTTCTGGAGCAGTTTCAGTAGTAAAACTTGAAGTTTCAACAGAACCATAATCATCAGCAGTAAGACCAGCTAAATTTTTTACTCCAGAAATTTTAATCCAATAACTTTCATTATATTCTAAAGATAAATCTGGACCACCAAGTCTTATCACTTTACCTAATTCTGTTAACATTGGAGAACCAATATCAACGGGCTCTGAACAATTAGTATCTTCTAATAGACAAAGCATAACAGTGGTGCTACCAATAGAATTAAAATCTAAAGCTTCATTAAAGCTTACATAAAGATTTGGACTAATACTAACTGAAGTTGAACCATTAGTTGGATTCTGTTCAACAAAAGTTGGAGCAGAAGTATCAACACCAGCATCTGAATCTTCAGTTATAATAACTGGATCAGAAGCTGAGCTAGTATTTCCATTAGGATCAGAAGCTACAGCAGTAAAAGAATTAACACTGTCTTGATTTAAATTAGCATAAACTGTCCAATTAGTTTGGCCTATTGGAACATTGGTTGTACCAGCTAATACTTCTCCGTTGTAGACACTAATAGTTCTTATATGAGCGTCTGGAGTATCAGCTCCAACTGTACCAGTAATTACATAAGAATTAGCATCAGTAGTAGTAGCTGTTGTGCTTATAACTGGAACTGGAGGAGGAGTTACGTCAGGACCAGCACAAGAAAGAGTTGTTATTGATCCAGTAATAGGAGTAGCAAAATTAGGTCTACTATCTTTTACATTAACAGAATAATTATATGAAGTCCCACAAGTTAAATTACCTAAAGTTATAGTTTTAGGAGTACCAGCTGTTATATCTTGATAATCAGGAGCTACTGGAGTTATACCCAAACTATTATATGAAACTGTTCCCTGACCATTTTCATTAGATTGAAAAGTTATACTAGCTGTTGTTTGAGTAGATGTAGCAGAAACATCAGAAATAATTGGATTAATTACATCAACAGTAGAAGTAAAGGTTACAACAACAGTTGGGGCTAATATTCTAGTACTAGTATAATATTCAGCATCTAAATTAACTATTTCATCTGATGTTCCATCTGAATTTTTTGTTAAAGTAGTTGTGGCAACACCGGAAGTTACAGTTAATTGAGTCTTTCCTACCGGAAAAGATCCTCCGTTATCGGCTGACAATTTTACAACTGTAGAATTATCAGATGTAACTGTATTACTATAAGCATCTTGAATAGTAACTGTTAAAGTAGTATATGATCCCATAGCTAAAGATGTTGGAGAAACTGATAAAGATAATTTAGAAGCAGCTGCTGGAATAATATTTACAGATGTTGTAGCTGAAACTGTATTGTAATTAGTAGTATTAGTTGGGGTAAATTCTACTGATAATTCTTGAGAACCAGCAACAGTAAGTTGTGTACCAGTAGCTGGGTTATAACCAAATCCTCCGTCTAAAGCACCACCACCAACACCAGTAGCAGTAGCATTTAATTGAGTGTCTGATAAAGCTGTACCTGCAGTTATATCAGCTGGATTAGACCAAGTAATTGTTGGGTTAGCTTTAGTTATAGTACCAGTAGTAGTTACATAAGTAATAGAATAATTATTACCACTATTTCCATCGTTAATTACTGCTCCAGCTGGAGTAATAGTTTTTCCTGCCCCAGCATTAGCATCAGCAAAAGTTTGAGTACCAACACTTGTATAAGTATCACCTGCAATCAAAGTACCTCCAACTGGAAGAACACTAGAAATATTATTTCCATTATAAACTTTTGTATCAGTTTGAGCTGTAACGTTTACAGATTTAGCGGTAATAACACCAGTAGCGTCAGTTCCGTTACCTGGTTTAGTATAGTTACCAGCATCTGTTCCACCTAAAGTATAAACAATAGTTATAGTTTTTCTTGTACCAA
>Ga0209099_1001057_pt1 | contig 29867 bp, 20 predicted proteins | sample AD_JPNHW2_MetaG_FD_184430 | JGI IMG/M metagenome (GOLD analysis project Ga0209099, IMG submission 184430) | Active sludge microbial communities of municipal wastewater-treating anaerobic digesters from Japan - AD_JPNHW2_MetaG (SPAdes) (version 2) | ecosystem: Engineered > Bioreactor > Anaerobic... | reverse complement strand
ACCGAGGGGCTTACGCCGCCATCGCTATTTTAGTGTCGCCCTAAGGGGCTTTCAGGAATGGGGGAAAAGGATAAAAAGATACTGTATCTTACATTTACCGAGGGGCTTACGCTGCCATCGCTATTTTAGTGTCGCCCTAAGGGGCTTTTAGGCAGAGGGCAGAGGGCGGAGAGATATTTTTTTCTCATTTCCCGAGGGGCTTACGCCACCATCGCTATTTTAGTGTCGCCCTAAGGGGCTTTTGGGCAGAGGGCGAAGTGCGAAGAGATATTTTTTTCTCATTTCCCGAGGGGCTTACGCCACCATCGCTATCAATGTGTCGCCCTAAGGGGCTTTCAGGAATGGGGGAAAAGGATAAAAAGATACTGTATCTTACATTTACCGAGGGGCTTACGCACCCATCGCTATTTTTGTGTCGCCCTAAGGGGCTTTTAGGCAGAGGGCAGAGGGCGGAGAGATATTTTTCTCATTTCCCGAGGGGCTTACGCCACCATCGCTATCAATGTGTCGCCCTAAGGGGCTTTTGGGCAGAGGGCGGAGTGCGAAGAGATATTTTTTTCTCATTTCCCGAGGGGCTTACGCCGCCATCGCTATTTTAGTGTCGCCCTAAGGGGCTTTATGCAGAGGGCAGAGGGCGGAGAGATATTTTTTTCCGCATTTTCCGAGGGGCTTACGCCACCATCGCTATTTTAGTGTCGCCCTAATGGGCTTATAAGCAAAAAGCAGAAGGCGAAGAGTTTGTGTTCCTCTTTTTTCAAGTGTATCACTTTTCGCTTGCCAACTCGTACCATTTTTTATTGCCATTTACTATAAATTATGTTATATAAAGGCAGCAGGAAATTCGTTATCTGGTTTCTAAACTTCATAATTCAGTAAGGTTAAGCTACAGAAGTTTATGTTTTTATCCAACCATAAATGGAACTTAAATTAGAAATCCTCTGAATCCTAAAATCCTTAAATCCTTGTTTCTAAAATTCAATCTGCGTAATCTATGAGAGATATTTCAAGTTCCAAAGGAAAGCGGTGGAATGGAATCCTCCGATTACCCGGTTACTCTTCGCATTAAACCATAGTTATTATCTACAATGTGTAATTATCTTTACCCTTGCTTCACAGAGTTTATTAGGCATTCAACTAACCTTAATCAAGCGTTAACAATTAAGGAGTGATTAAGGGATGATAAAGAATTGATTGACAGTTTCAGGTAAGGGAATAATCTGGCACAAAAATATCTGGAGGTTATAATGAAAGTAACAGTAAAAGATGGTATAAAGGGATTTTCCGGCAAACTGGATGGTGCGATATATTATTATCATCCCCGTTTGAAAAGGACTTTAATGCGGCGCGCTCCCCAAATGCCAATCCAGGAAAAAAACCTGGAATACGCTGCCATTGCCAAACAAATTAAAGACATTAACCCCTCGGAAGGGTATCGTAATGATTTTAGAAATTACCTAAATTTGTTGCGAGATAGGGATGATAGCGTGCGGGTGCCTTCCTGGTATTCCCTTTTTGTGAAAATGATGTGGGCAATGCAAGCTAAATATCCGGAACAGGTGAACCTGAAAACTATCACCAGAGCCCAAATTTTGGAACAGCAGTTACCCTGCCTCTCGGTTAAAACGGCTGTGGAAGATGGCTTATTAACGAAAGTTCCCGGTTATCAATATCTAAATAAAGAGATTTGATCCTATTCTCAGATAGAATAAATACTATAATAGAAGGTTGAGAAGGTTTAGAATTTTCCGAGGGTTTTTGGCAGAGGGCTAAGAGCTGAGAGCGGAGAGAAAAAAAAGAATAGGTCTGAGATGAACAGGATTAAAGGGATTTTAGGGATTTAATAGGTCTGGGATGAACAGGATTAAAGGGATTTTAGGGATTTATAAACTTGAATGTGTTTCTATAAATAATATAAGCATCCAAGTTTTGCCTTATAATCTTGTCACCTTCTCTTTTCATCGTTGACCTTCACTATTCACCATTCATTGTTCACTCTTCACCGTTAACTGTTAACTGTTCACCGTTCATTCTCAATTCTCCATTCTTAATTCTCAATTTAATCTCTTTTTCTCTTTATGCAAATACCCTTTTTTCCTTTTATGTCTTTTCAATATGAAATGTAGATAACATCTTGTTACTTAATATATAATCCCTATTTTTCTTCCCTTATATCCTGTCCGATTTATCTTGCTGTAAGTAAAAATCTTATCGCAGATAATAGGTATTGCCACCGGAAAAAATCAGGCATTGTAGAATTGAGCTAAAACGGAAAGTCCCTTCAGGTGCAGGGTTTGTTTATGATGCGTCTGCCAATAGAGGGTGAAAGCAGTGTTAATTTCGTTAACGATTGCCCTGTTTAGAGTTATCTCTTCCAGATGATTGCCAATTTCCGGCAGCAGGAGCAAAATTTTTCTTGCCGGGGGTGAAAGAATTAACAAGGCATCGCCGGGGTAAATTTCCGGCAGACAATTTTCGCAAACGAAGCCCCCTTTACTTTTCAGATACGCAGCAGGCAGCGATAAAGCATTATTGCATAAACAGCAATTACTTAAGGGATTGCCGATACCGCTGAGGATAATTATTCTGTTTAAAAAACGCCAAAAGATGAGAATAGCGTTGTTTTTCACTTTTTTCAGGTATTCCAGATAGGCAATAGTGAGGTTATAAATTGTAGCTATATCTTCCTGGGAAATAATAAGATGGCTAATTAGTTCCAAGCCAGTTTCGGCAGTTGCCCAGGTGGCAGAACCGGGATAAACAGAAAAATTGCGGATAATATTTGCTTCGCTGAAAAGCCATAAACCTTGTTCTTTAGGTTCGTAGGCAAGCAATTCATACTCACAAAGAGGGAGTAATTGCAGTTGTTCCCTTTTTTGAAGAATGCCTTTAGCGATAACACTTATAGTTCCCTGCTGCAGGGAAAAAAATTGCAGAATTAAACTGCTTTCGCTATACTGGCTTTGTTTGATGAGGATTGCCTGCAGTTTTGTTTTCAAGAAAGTTTTTCCCGCACTTCTTTTAAGCTCATCGGCGTGGCATAAACGCTTTTAAAATTCGTGTAAGTAACTAATCCAGGGGGACTTTTACGCGGTTTTCGCACATAGCGTATTTGAGTGTAGTCCACGGGAACATTGGCAGAAAATTTGGCTTTGGAAAACCAGGCAGCCAAATTGCAGCAAAGTTCAATTAGATAAGGACTTGGCTCTGTTTTTTTCAGGCATTTTAAAACGATGTGCGAACCGTGATAAATTCGGCTGTGAAACCAATAGTCATAAGGTCTTGCCAGCTGTGTAGTTAAATAATCATTTTCTTTGGCACGGCGGCCGATGATAATTTGAAACTCATCATTAACCTTCAATTTGAGAAGTTTATCGGCAAGAATAGCGTTGTGCACGATTTTGCGTCCGGTTGGTTGGGAGGGCAGTTTTCCGATATCAGGCAATTCCCCTTTTTCCACTTTGGCGATAAGTTCTATTATATTTTCAATATCTGTTTCCGTCTGTGCCAGATTTTTGGTAATTATCTGCAAGCCGTTCTTGGCTTTATGATACTTTTTCAGATATAAATGCAGATTTTCCTGAGGGCTTTTGTCCGTTTGTAAAGGGATTTCTATTGTCTTTAATGCAGGGTCAAGATAATTGATTGCAGTAAAGCTCTGCATACCGGTTTTGATATTATGCAGATTGGTTTTCAAACATTCGGCGCAGGCAAGCCAAAAATCAGCATTTTCTGCATTTTTCAGGTCTTGCTGTAAGGTCTCTTTCTTTTTTTGTAATTTTTGCAGTTCTTTCTTTAGGGCAGCGTTCGTTTTTTGGCGGTTTTCTGCCTCTTCTTCCTGCTTAAACTTATTATAATACAGATAAATAAAATAATCGTTGCAGGAGGAACTTCCATCAGGATAAGGGGGAGAGACCTCTTCAATAATTGGCTGAAAAGATGTTTTCGGAGGAGCGTAGATAAGCCCTGGTAAAATTTGTCTTTGGGGATTATCTGCATAGCTGTATTTATGAATGGCGTCCAAAATTTTAAAATCTGCATCAACTAAAATGGCATTGGGTTGATGAGGCATCAATTCGGCGATAAGCAAATATTTTTTATTTTGCTGATAGATATCCCTTTGCTGAAGTTCCAAATAGGCAAGGCGATCATTTTCGGCGATAGAAATGCCTGTAAGATGACAATTGGCAAGCTGCTGCCAGATTTTTTTCCCTTCCTGAAGCGGACTGAAATTATTTTGCAGAAACACAAAAGTATCGCGTTTACCGAGCACGATACAAAGGGCTTTTTTATCTTTATTTTGCAATACTAAAAGCTCAGGGAAAAGCCAAACGCTTTCTATTACCGATTGATAGTTAATCATTTCCAGTGTCCATTGCTTTAAAAAAGAATATTTCATTTTTGCTTTTTCCCTTTTGTCTTGACAGAATAGCAGGTTATATTTTTGAATGCCAAACTAAATTACAAGACAAAGGAGTCAAGCATGAAAGCTTCAACAGCGATTATCGTGGCAATCCTGGCAATTCTAACTATCGTTTTTGCCGTCCTTTGGGTTAATGCTAATGACAAATCCAAAGATATTATGAAAAACAACGAAGAATTGAAAAAACTGTATGAAACCTCTACTTCCACAATTAACGAAATTCAATCAAGCTTGGAATCGCTGGAACAAGACCTCTCCGGACAGCTTTTTACCCAGAAAGAAATTCCCGGAACTTCACCCGAAGAGCGGAGAAACAAAATTATTAACTCCATAGCTAATATGCGCGACCAAATTGAAGCCGATAAAAAGAAAATTACTACTCTGGAAAAACAACTTGCCACCTCCAAAAGCCAGTTGAAAGGTGTTCAGGAAATTGTGAATAAACTTAAAAACAGCATTAGCGAAAAAGAACAAATTATGGATGAATTACAACAGCGCTTAGGCATTTTGAACGAAACCCTGGAAACGGAAAGAAGAAGCAGCGCCGAAGAAATTCAGAAACGCGAAATGACGATTACGGAAAAAGAACAACAGATTACGCAACAAAGCATTGAAGCAAATACCATTTATTATGTGTCCGGAACTCGCAAAGAACTAATGTCCAAAGGAATTATGGATAGAAAAGGTGGACTTTTAGGCATCGGCAAGGTCTCCACCGTGAAACAAAATATCCCGGTGGAACAATTCACTACCATTAACCTGCTGGAAAATCAGCAAATTACTTTTCCAGCTACGAAAAAGGGCTATTCTATCCTTACTAATCACCCTGCCACTTCCTATAAAGTAGAAAAAGAAGGCGATCAGAATGTCCTTACAATTCTTGATGCAACAAGCTTCCGTAAACAGAAATTCGTAGTAATTGAACTTCTCTAACCGATAGCAATTATCACTAATAGAAAAAGGTGAGGTTATAAAAACCTCACCTTTTCGTTTTGCAAGTTTGTTTTTAAGCTAAAGTTGGAATTACTCCACCAATCAGGAAACAGGCAGCAAAACCAATAATAGCATAAAGTTCCGGAAACACACCCAAAATAAGGGTTTTGGCAAAAACATCGTGTCCCGAACCAATACTTTCAATACCTGTGGATACAATTCTGGCTTGATGATAAGCAGAAATAATATTCACAATTCCCGAAATTAAACCTGCTCCTAAAATGGCACAGGCCTGAAGCATATTAATTTGGGGAGTAACATAAGCTTTCAGGATGAAAAAAGAACCGAAACCGTATAGACCCTGCGTTCCAGGTAAAGCGGAAAGGATCATACAGCTGGGAAAAACATCATCCCTTTTTTTCATTGCACCAACTGTTGCACGACCACCGATAACAGTTCCCCAGGCACTTCCCACTCCGGAAAGAGCAACCATCAGGAAAAGTCCGATCCAAGCCAAAAAATATGCTAAATTTTGGCTCGCCATAGTGGCAACGATTGGTTGAACTACTGTGTGTAAGGAATCAGGCATTTTAACCTCCCTTGTTATTCCTTCTTGCCAAAGGGTTTATATTCCAGCCCGGGACCTGCGAAAGCGGAATTTTTGTAAAACTCTACGAAAGTGAGCCGTAAAGGATGAACAAAACCGCTAAGACCGCCCAAGGCAATATTTAAAGTATGCCCAAAAAGCATAAACAGCACAAAAATTACCGGTCCGACAACTGGAATTCCACTCGCAATCTGGCTGCCAATGGAATTCATCACAAAGCCCAAGATAGCGCTGGAAATGCTTAGAGCAAAAAGACGGATGTAAGATAAAATATCGCCAAAGTAACCGGTAACGATTTGATAGAGCAGCCAAAAACCATTGAGAATATTAAGAATGATGTTTTTACCGGGGCTATTGAACAGCAAAATCATTGCTAAACCGATATAAATAGGATATTTAAGATAGGGCTGAACTTTGCTGATATTTACTCCTAAAAGTGATGAACCGAGCACCGTTAATCCCAATAATAAAAGCCAGGTGCCAATAGTAGTAAGCCCGAATTTAAATCCCTTATTCCGAATTGTTTTTACGGCTGAGATAGCAATTCCGAAAAGAATTTGGATAGCTCCTAAAAGCAAAGCGTAATTAAAGATTTGATTGTTATCCTTAATAAAAATCTTATCCTTAATAGCCGGAATCGTTTTCAAATCGTAAGCCAAAGCACTGCCCATCACCCAACCCATTATTATGGAAGCAGTTCCAAAAATCATTAACAGGGTCATAATGTCCTTCATACCCTGGTTTTTCATCTTTAATTTCAAGATGAGAGCTAAAATGACAATAACTATGCCATAACCCATATCAGCATTGCAAAAACCGAAAAATAAAGCAAAGAAAGGAGCAAAGAAAGGAGTTAAATCAAACTCGTTGTAATAGGGCAGCATATACATTTTGCTGATGGGCTCAAACAGACGGGCAAACCAGTTATTTCGTAGTTTGATGGGGGGATTTTCTTCCGGTTTGGCATCTTCGGTAATATAAATAATATTGTTGTTCTCCAGAAAATCCTTTAAGCCCTGTTCTGAACTTACAGGAATCCAACCGCTTAACAGACGGATTGTTTGCTCCGCTTCGTATTTACCCTGCTGGAGAGCATCCTCAAATTCGTATTCGCGGCTTAGGCGTTTCAGTTCTTCATTGAACATTTCAATAGCGGCGGGAGCTATGGAATACAGATAATCATCAATGTCTTTCTGTTTGTTTTCCAGTTCCTTAAGCTTATCTTCAAATTCCTGTAATGTATGCTGATGGAAAGAAAAAGTATCTGCTTCCAAAGCAGGATCACCATCATCGGTAATAACCACGAAATATAAAATACCGCTAACTTCGTTAATAATTTTTAAGGGATAGTTTTCCTGCCATTCCGGTTTAAAGTGATTTTTTAAACAGGTATGAAAACGAATGGTTAAGCCGGATTCTTTCAGTTTGCGCACCAGGTCGTAATCAAAATGACCCCAGGGACTTAAATCCCGAATTTGTTTTTTGATGGTATCTATGGAATGCTGAAGCTTCTCTTTTTCTTCTCTGGCATCATTTATTTTATTCAGCAACGCTTTGGTAGGTAAAGAAATTGCCTGTTTGGGAGCAGTGGATTTCAGCTTAGTTAAGAATTTTACGCATTCCCCATATTCCTGCATCAATTCCAGGTTTTTAGTTTGGGACACGGTTTTTTCATCACAACTGCGAATAATATGCACTAACCCTAATTTCTGCAGCTCAGCCAGGAATTTCTCATAATCCTGATGATAGAGAACAAAGGTATATTTACGCATCTTTTCTATCATAGCTGGCTCTCCTGTTCAAAACGGGATTTCAGTATTTTCTGCGATGCCTTGGATAAATTTTCTTCATCTTCCAGATAGCGTTTTATTTTTAATATGGCATCTTCAAATGCAGGAATCTGCACTTTTTCATAAAGGTTCACTTTTTGAGTGGTCTTTTTACGAACCTGTTCCAGAATTTGCATCTTGCGGATGAAAAAATCCCTTTCAATTTGCAGTTGGCAGATTTCCTTCAGCAAAGCAATTCCTTCAGGATACCAGGAAGGAGCTTTGAAAAGGTTATAATCGGCAATTTCAAATTCAATGTTTTCCAAAAGCGGGGTTTTTACGCCGGCTATTTTGCGGGTTTTGATTTCCACATTCTTAATTTTCAAGATGTTGGGATCAAATTCCACAAAAAGTTTCATAAAAGCATCCAGTTCCGCAGTGCGTTCTTTAACTCTTTGGTCTAAAGCATAAGCTTGGTCGCGGGCTTTTTTAACTTCCAGGCGTAAAGCGCTTTCTTTGTTTTTCAAGGTGGGCAATGCTCTTTGCCTTACCGCCAGTTGTTTAATCAGCTGCAACTGAGAGATTTTATTATACTGAAATTTCAGGTTCATCCTTTCTTCCAATACAGATTCATAAATTCATCCTTGATACCTATTTCAGCACGGTTGAAATACTTCTGGAAAAGTTCCCAGGTTCTATCCAGCATTTCATCGGTGCTGATATTAACATCAACAGCCAGGATTTTATCGGAATATTCTTTGGCAAAATCAAGCACGCGAAGATCGTAATCGGATAAGTCAAATCCGTTTTCCAGCTTGGTTTTAGCATTAGCAGCATCAGCATAAAGCCGAACTGCGGTATTCATCACTTGCGGATGGTCTGCTCTGGTCTTTTTACCTATAACCAGTTGTTTCAAACGCGAAAGCGAACGGAAGGGATCAACAATAACTTTGCCAATATCTGTATCTCTTTTCAGGAAAAGCTGCCCTTCAGTTATGTAACCGGTATTATCTGGAATGGCATGAGTAATATCTCCTCCCGAAAGAGTTGTAACCGCAATAATTGTTATAGAGCCCCCATCGGGAAATTGCACTGCCTTTTCATAAAGCTTTGCCAAATCGCTATAAAGTGAACCGGGCATACTATCCTTGGAAGGAATTTGGTCCATACGGTTGGAAACAATACTTAAGGCATCACAGTATAGGGTCATATCAGTTAATAGCACCAAGACCTTTTCGTGTTTTTCCAAAGCAAAATATTCTGCCGCTGTAAGTGCCATATTAGGAACCAGCAAACGTTCCACAGTCGGGTTTTCCGTAGTATTCACGAAAGAAACTATCCTATCAATCACACCGGCATTTTCAAAGGTGTTTTTATAAAGCAGATAATCATCGTTGGAAAGACCCATTCCCCCTAAAATTATTTTATCACTTTGAGCTCGTAAGGCAACCATAGCCATCACTTCATTGTAGGGTTGATCAGGATCGGCGAAGAAAGGTATTTTCTGTCCGGTAACCAAAGTATTATTCAAATCAATACCGGCAATTCCTGTGGCAATCAATTCTGAGGGTTGTTTACGGCGAACGGGATTTACGGAAGGACCGCCAATTTCTACTTCTTCACCTTCAATTTCAGGACCCCCGTCAATGGGCTCACCATAAGCATTAAAAAATCTTCCGCCTAATTCATCGCTAACTTTCAAAGTAGGCGCTTTTCCAAAAAAGACAACCTCGGCATCAGTTCCAATTCCTTCAGTTCCGGCAAAAATCTGTAAAGTAACATTATCACCGATTATTTTAACTACCTGAGCCAATCGTCCTGCAACTGTAGCCAATTCTTCATTTCCTACTTCGGTTGCCTGAACGGTGCAAGTAGCTTTAGTTATTTGATTGAGTTTAGTATATATCTTTTGAAAAGCTTGGGTTTCCATTATTTAGCTCTCCTTTCCTCAACTATTTTATTAAGATCCGCTTCGTATTTATTAAATTCGGGGGTTTGAAATTCCATATAATTCATCTGCTTACAGATATTGATCAGCTGCGTGTAATAAGGCATAACCTCTTCGTAACTTTCAAAAACAAAATCCGCATTACAGATACCCAAAATCAATTCCAGCATATATTGCTGTCTTTTCATCGGGGTGGATTGGTCAACTTTATCAAAGCCATCCTGTTGTAAAATAATCCTATCTACCAGTTCGCTTTTCCAGTATTTATCGTGATAGGAAAGAGGAACTCCATCATCACCTAAAATATTGATTTGTTCCTGTGCTTCTTTTCCCCGTAACAGAATATCTTTTGTATGGTTTACATCTTTCACCCAGTGCGGATTTACATTGGCATTCAGGTATTCAATCACTTCAGGATATTCCAGATATTTACTGTAAGAATCAATAGGATCAACTGCAGGATATCTTTTACTGTCTGCTCGGGCTTGAGAAAGGGCATAAAAACAGCGAGCTGATTTTTTGGTAGATTCCGTAACCGGCTCTTTCAAGTTTCCCCCTGCAGGAGAAACAGTTCCAATAAAGGTTATAGAACCGGTGGCACCGCTTTTCAAATAAACAAATCCGGCACGGGCATAAAAGCTGGAAATAATAGCAGGAAGGTCCATCGGGAAAGCATCAGGACCGGGAAGTTCTTCCATTCTATTACTCATTTCCCGAAGCGCTTGAGCCCAACGCGAAGTGGAATCAGCCAAAAGTAATACTTTTAATCCCATATTTCTATAATATTCGGCAATCGTCATTGCAGTATAAACAGATGCTTCTCTTGCGGCTACAGGCATATTGGAGGTGTTACAAACAATGATAGTTCGTTCCATAAGTTTTCTGCCTGTTCTGGGATCATCCAGTTCCGGAAATTCCACAAAGAGTTCCACAACTTCATTTGCCCTTTCGCCACAAGCAGCCATAATAATCATATCCGCTTCCGCATTTTTGGAAATGGAATGTTGCAGAACGGTTTTTCCTGCTCCAAAAGGACCGGGGATAAAGCCCGTTCCGCCTTCAACCATAGGATTCAGAGTATCCATTGTGCGCACACCTGTTTCCAGAAGTTTGAAGGGACGCGGTTTTTCTACATAAGCAATAATAGGGATTTTCACAGGCCACTTTTGGATCATATTAACTTCAATATCTTTGCCTTCTTTATCAGTTAAAACGGCAATGGTCTCAGTTATTTTATAATCACCTACAGGCACAATGCTTTTAACTGTATATTCATCTTCCATCACGAAAGGAACCATAATTTTATGATTAACCCAACTTTCGGGAACTGAACCAAGCCAATCGCCCGCGCTAACTATATCGCCAACTTTAGCAATGGGGGTAAATTTCCAAAGGGAATCCTCATCCAGGGGATCGGTATATTCACCCCGGGTAAGAAAAACACCTTTCCTTTTATTTAAATCACCTTGAAGTCCATCAAGGTTTTTGGAAAGCATTCCAGGACCAAGTTTCACTTCCAGCATCCGATTAGTAAATTCTACCGTATCGCCGGGTTTCAAACCCCGCGTGCTTTCAAAAACCTGGGTATTGGCTATGTTTCCTACAACTTTGATAACCTCTGCCATCAATTTCTCTCCCCCTAAATTGATGTAGCAGATTTCATTTTGGGAAACAGGACCGGAAACCTCAACCTGAACAAGGTTGGAAATTATACCTTTAACTATACCTGTTGTCATAATTGTTACCTTCTATTTTCTTTGGGTGCTTTTTATATTGAAGTCCTCGGGAAAGCTGAAACTATTATTCAAATCGCTTAAAATGGTATTAAAGACCTCTTTTCCCAATTCCGGGGAGGACTTTATCCACCGAGCCAAAATACGCAGCTGACAATAGTAACCTAAAATGCGGTCTATATTAAAATAATTGAAGAAGTTATAGTCCTCAATCCACCGCCAGCGTAAAATATCGTAGCCCCTTTCCCGATAGAGAATATTGTTTTGTTCGTAAATGCGGACAAGGGCATTGTAAAGCTCATCTTCTTTACCTAAACCAAAATCCGCAGTATGGCTTTTACTAAGTTTTTCCAGGATTTCGCCTTCACCTATAAGATATTCTGCATAAGGCAGATTAAATTTACGACCGTTTATCGCGGTTAAAATATTCTTAAGATGGGTATCAAAAGCAAACCAGTCCCTGATAAATTCATTTGAGCTGGTTGCAGTCCAGGCATAAAATTTTTTTAAGAGTTCCAATTCGGTTTGTGCCAAAGATTGCCTTTCTTCCTGTTTCAGCACCTTTAACACCGTTTCTTTAATAAAAACGGGAAGCTCTGCAAAATCCGCTTTAGTTGCCAGCTCGGGATTATCTAAAACACCTCGTAAAAAAGTAAGATATTCTTCCCAAAAGGAATCCTCAAACAGACCTTCCTTATTACGCTCTTTATTGCTATTATACAAAACCCGCAAAAGATTATCCAAATCCATTGGTAGATGTAAAATTTGCAGCAGACGGTAATCTTTTTTGCTCACTTGAGTTTTTGCTTCAGCTAAAAATTCTTCCGGAGTCCAAGGTAGTTTTGTATCTTCAATAGTAATATTGGGCAAGCCGGAAACAAAATAGTAATATTCTTGTTTCATAAGCTATTGTTTACCAAAGAGGATTTCCTTAGTGCGAGGGCGTAAATAACTCTTAAACAGGTTAGCAAAATCATCTCCCTCAAATTTAATTTTATAAGTTCCATCTTCAGGAGTGATCATAAAGCCCTGTTTCATAACCGGTGAAAAATCAACCTTCAATTTACCGTCAAAGATATCTTTCAAGGATTTAATATAAAACTCATCTAAAAGGGGTTTCATCTTTTCGCTGATGATAATTGTTCCGGAAGCAGCATTTTCCTTCCAGGCAGTAAGTGTTTCCAGAATAATCTTTTTTACAAATTCAGCATTGTTGAAGGCATCGTTCAGCTTGGCATTGAGGGCTTCAGAAAGGATAAGATCAGTTATTTTTTGTTTAAGAGCAGTAAGGGTGTGATTGTAAGCCATATTTAAATCGGATTCGGTGTTTTTTTTCAGGTCTGCTGCCCTTTTTTCCGCATCTTTTAAGATTCTTTCTGCCTCTGCCTGGGCTTGGGATATTGTGCTGTCTGCCTGTTCCTTTGCTGCAGAGATAATTTTTTCTGCCTCGGCATTGGCTTTGGCAACTCCTTCATCATAAACTTTTTTAAGCAGGTCTTGCAACTGGTCATTCATAATGTATCTCCAGTAAAATCACTTTAGCTACATTGTGCAATAGGGCATAAATTTGTCAATGAGTTTGTTGAATTTGAAATCTCCATTTTTGGGTGGGGCTCCAAATCTGAAAAATTGTGATGTCCAACAAAAGGCAAATCATTAACAAATTGACTCTTTCTTGTTCCCAAAGAGATCCCGGAATTCTCTCAATAACATTCCAATATGATTCCCGTATCGTTCTCGTATCGCGATATGGGAAAGATACGGGAATCTCATTTGCTGTATATCGCAAAAAAACAGGAATTGAAAGACAACTATTTAGGAGGAGAAAAAGGATGAATTTTACAGATGGTTTTTTAAAAGGGTTCTTGTTTTAACTCACAATTTTGAGCTGGGTGAGTTTTGACTCTAAACCGATTCTTCTGTGGTTGCAACGAAATGCAGAGGTAACAGGAAATTTTGTTAGTTGCCTTCAACTGTCAAAGCTGGGGAGTTTTGACTCTAAACCGATTCTTCTGCGGTTTGTAACGAGATGCAGAGGTAACAGAATATTTATCTTTTGTCCGATACTGTCAAAGCTGAAGCTCGGTTTAGAGTTAAAACAGAAATTCGTCGCGAAGTTTCTATTTCTGAACAATTCCAACCCAACCCTGCAAAAGTGAAAAAAAACATTCTTTCACGATTGTAAAATTTGAGGGGTTGGTCAAATTCTGTTGCCAGTGCGCTGGGTTCTTGTTTTAACTCACAATTTTGAAATGAGAAAACCAGTTGTAACTCGGTTGTCAGTGTTTACAATTTGTGGGTTGTAGTTTCAGTGATGGCTGTGGCAAAATTGTAAGTCAAAACAAGCTGTTTGTTTTGACTCTAAACCGATTCTTCTGCGGTTTGTAACGAGATGCAGAGGTAACATGAAATTTTGTTAGTTGCCTTCAACTGTCAAAGCTGGGGAGTTTTGACTCTAAACCGATTCTTCTATGGTTGCAACGAAATGCAGAGGTAACAGAATATTTATCTTTTGTCCGATACTGTCAAAGCTGAAGCTCGGTTTAGAGTTAAAACAAAAATTCGTCGCGAAGTTTCTATTTCTGAACAATTCCAACCTAACCTTGTAAAAGTGAAAAATAACATTCTTTCACGATTGTAAAATTTGAGGGGTTGGTGAAATTCGGTTGCCAGTGTGTAGGGTTCTTGTTTTAACTCACAATTTTGAAATGAGGAAACCAGTTGTAACTCGGTTGCCAGTGTTTACAATTTGTGGATTGTAGTTACAGAGATGGTAGTGGCAAAATTGTAAGTCAAAACAAGCTGTTTGTTTAGAGTTAAAACAAAAATTCGTCGCGAAGTTTCTATTTCTGAACAATTCCAACCTGACCCTGCAAAAGTGAAAAATAACATTCTTTCACGATTGTAAAATTTGAGGGGTTGGTAAAATTCGGTTGCCATTGTGCTGGGTTCTTGTTTTAACTCACAATTTTGAAATGAGGAGACCAGTTGTAGTGTGGATGTAAGTGTTTGCAATTTGTGGTATGTGGTTTCTGTGTTGGTAGTGGCAAAATTGTAAGTCAAAACAAGCTGTTTGTTTAGAGTTAAAACAAAAATTCTACCAACTCTATTTTAAAACATCAGGAGCAAAAAAAAGTTCTTGCTTGACAGAATATCCAGCTTTTAAAGATAGCATAAAAAAAAAGATCGGGATGTAGCGCAGACCGGTTAGCGCGCTCGGTTCGGGACCGAGAAGTCGGAGGTTCAAATCCTCTCATCCCGACCATTATTTTAAATAAATCCCCCAAGAAAGAAACATTAAAAAGGTGCAAAAAGTGGCTGAGAAAAAGCAGACATTCACATATTATCTGAAGCTCCTCTTTCCTTTCGTGAAAAAGGATTTGGGACTGCTATTCTTTGGACTTTTTGCAATGCTGATTACTTCCGGTTTACGGTTGCTCAATCCTCTTATTTTAGCACAAATTATTGATCACAGCATACCGGATAAGAATATGGCACAGATGTTTCGCTATGGCTTTTATTTTATTGCCGTAGTGTTGCTTTCGGGGTTGCTTTCCTATTTGCAGATTTTGTTACTTTCCCGTTTAGGTATAAAAATCATCACTAAGTTCAAGGGTGATGTGTTCAGTCATTTATTGAAGTTACCTGTTTCCTGGTTTAATAAACAGCCGGTAGGTGAACTTATTGCCCGCGTGGAAAGTGATAGTGAAAGGGTTAAAGTTCTCTTTTCCGATCTGTCTATCACAATTATCGGCAATGTATTGTTTTTCATTGGTGGTTTCATAATTCTTTTCATTCTGCAGTGGAAAATAACGATTTATATTTTGCCGGCGATAATTCTTTGTGGAATCGGCTACTGGTTTTTGTTTAAATATTTGAATAAGTTCTTTCGTCAAATTCGGGAACGCTATGCTGTAATTACTGCTAAAATAACTGATTATGTGCAAGGCATTCAAATGATTCAGGCATTAAATCAGGAGAAAAGAGCTCTGAAAGATGTGGAAAAAGCATCAAAAGAGAAGAAAAAAATAGAAGTTCATACTCAGATGATTGAATACAGTTCACAAAGTATCTTCAGTTTTATGATCAATGTGGTCTTTATCATCATTGTGATTCTTGTTTCTGCTCCCAAAATTATTGCCGGAACCTTAACGGTTGGAATTCTGATTGTTTTTATTCAATATATTTATCAGCTGGTATGGCCCCTAATGCAAATTTCCGAAAATGTGATGCAAATTCAGCGTTCATTTGCTTCTCTGAAAAGGATTTTGGAATTAACCGAACTGCCTTCTGAAGATGATATCTTTACCGGAACGCAGATACCTGTTTTTGAACAAGAAATTAAGTTTGAGAATGTTTGGTTTGCCTATAAGGAAAATGAATGGGTTCTGAAGGATGTTTCATTCACCATACCCAAGGGAAAGAAAATAGCATTAGTTGGTGCTTCCGGCAGTGGTAAAACCACCACTGTAAGTTTGTTATGCGGTTTTTATCCTGTGGAAAAAGGGAGAATATTAATTGATGGCGTCCCTTTAAGCGAAATGAACTTTCGGGAATGGAGAAAAAAGATTGGGCTCATTTTGCAGGATGTATATCTCTTTCCCGGCAGTATTTTGGAAAATGTGCGGGTTTATAATGACCAGATTGATGAAGAAAAGGTTCAAAAAGCAATTTCTATTGTCCAATTGGATGAATTTATCCGAAAATTGCCCGAAGGGATTAATGCGGAACTTGCGGAACGGGGACAAAATATTTCTCAAGGTGAAAAGCAGCTGGTTAGCTTTGCCCGTGCTCTTGCTTTTGAATCCGAAATAATTATTATGGATGAGGCAACGGCTTCTATAGACCCTCAAACCGAGGCAAAAATCCAACGTTCAATGGAAAATTTATTAGCCGGCAAAACTGCTCTGATTGTAGCTCACCGTCTTACTTCTGTGCTGGATGCCGATGAAATTCTCTATTTCAGCGATGGCAGAATAACTGCCCGAGGTAAGCATAACGAGCTGTTACAGAAATCACCCGAATATCAAAAGCTGGTGGAATTGCAAATGTTGAAGGTGCAGGATGAATAAACACCTGAAGTGGATTTTGGAACAGTATAAATCTCAAAAATGGTTTGTGCTGATTATGGTAGTGCTCACTCTGCTGTCATCCGTTGTGTCTATTGCTTTTCCTTATGTTTTTAAAGAAATGTTGGACTTGCTGAAAGACATATTACAATTTCCGGCAAAATATCCTGAACCGATGCAAGCGGTTTATAGAATTATAAAGATTCTGTTTGCTATTGGTTTGGCTGAACTTGTTACAGGCATTTATCCCGGGATTAGGGGTTGGGTGAATATGCGTTTTGAGCACTCTTTGCGAGTGTTCTATTTCAAGCATATTTTAACTAAGGATTTTACTTTTTTCCAGAAATTCAGAACCGGTGATATTGTTACCCGTTTAACTGATGACCTTTCCGATTTTCCCAGGGTTAGCTGGTTTTTGTGTTCCGGCATTTTTCGGGCTTTCAATTCGTTCAGTATGATTTTGTTTGCGTTAGTTGTAATGTTCAGCATCAATGTGAAACTAACTTTGCTTTCCATTGCTCCGCTGCCATTTATGATGCTGATTTTCTATTTCACCTCCGATAAAGTATATACTAATTATAATCGTAATCAGCAGGCAATTTCTGCTATCAATAATCAATTGGAAATGAGTTTTTCGGGTATCCGGATTGTTAAAAGCTTTGTAAGCGAAGAAAAATATAACCGTTTCTTTGATATAGCTTTAAATAAAAGGTTTAAAACGGAAATGAGTATGGTGAAATTGAATGCCATTCTTTCTTTACTCTGGCAATACATTGATTACATTGCCCAAATTGGAGTTATCCTCTTTGGCGGTTATCTTGCTGTGAAAGGAGAAATAACGGTTGGCACCTTTTTTCTGTTTTACACCTATCTATCAATGATGATTTATCCGCTGATTGATTTGCCCCAACTCTTTGTTTCCGGTAAACAGGCATTTGTAAATATAGACCGTTTGGAAGAAATGAAATCCTATCCTACTTTAAATGATGAACTTAACGGTCAGCATAAAGTGAAGGAATTCTCCACTTTATCCTTTGAAAATGTATCCTTCCAGTATCCTGACAAACCCTCTCCGGTGCTGAAAAATGTAAGTTTTGAATTGAACAAAGGAGAAAGGATGCTAATCTTAGGTGCCACCGGAAGCGGGAAGACCACTATTGCCAATCTGTTATTGGGCTTGCTGAAATATGACAGCGGAACCATTAAAATTAACGGCAAACCCATCAATGAAATTGATGTTAAATCCCTGCGTAATATAGTTGCTTATGTTCCTCAGGAACCTCTTCTTTTTGGCGGTTCCGTGAAGGATAACATTCTTTTTGCCGTGGAAAAAGCATCGGAAAGGGAATATCAAATTGCAGTTAAAACCTCGCAACTGGAAGATGAAATTGCCTCTTTTCCGGAAAAAGACGCTACCTTTGTTGGCAATAGAGGACTTAGCGTTTCCGGAGGGCAAAAACAGCGGTTAACTATTGCCCGGGCTTTAGTTAAAAAACCGCAATTGCTCATTTTGGATGATATAACTGCCTCTCTGGATGCTGAAAACGAAGAAAAACTCTGGCAGGCACTGGATGAAAACTACCCGGGAATTGCAGCAATAGTAATTTCTCACCGTCTATCTACCTTGCGTTATGTAGATACGGTGCTTTTTATTGATTCTAACGGGTATGCTTATAAAGGCACACACGATTTCCTGGTATTCAATAATAAAGAATATCACGATTTTTTACGCGAACACCTGAAAGAAGAAAAAGAAAAATAGAGTTGACACTTATAAGACGCCTGAAAATTCTGACGGTGAGATTTTTTAGCGGAGAAAACAATGCCTCATAAATGGCTGATATTTTTGCTATGTGTTTTTTTCACAGTTTATTATGCCGACGAACTGGAAGATAAAATGCAGCAGTTGAGAGAAATGCAAAGACAACTGGAAAGCACAGAACAAAAAGTGAAACAAACTCAAACCAAAAAACAGAAAACTGAAAAAGAAATAAACCGCACTGCCTCTCTGAAACAAAGAACGGAGAAAAACCTGCAAAAGCTGAAAACGGAAGAAAAGATTGTGCAGGATTCGCTTCAATCAGTGGAGCAAAGAATTTCAGATACAGAAATGCGCTTAAGTGATATGCACAGAGAACAAAATGCAGAACTGGACCTGCTGCTGCGAGTGGATAAATCCTATAAAAAATTAAATGTCAGACATCGGGATCAGCGATTGCTGAAAGCATTCATAGAAGGAACCAGACAAAAAATAGATATTCTTTCCGGCTATAAAATAGCCCTTACTCAGGTTCAGGAACTGCACCGCGAACACGCAACCAAGGTCTCTCGCACGATGAAAACGGAAAGCTCTAAAAAAACCGGCTACGAAAAACAAATTAAAACCCTTTCTACGCAAAGTCAAAAATTAACCGAAGAGCAGAAAAAGCTGCAGGCACAAGTGGCAAAGCTGAAAAAAGACAGTTCAGAACTGGAAAGCTTAATTGCCCAATTGATGAAACAACAAGGCAAAGAACCGGCCAGTTACCAGTTTACAGGCAAAAAAATCTCCTGGCCCCTTAGAGGAAAAATAATTCGCAGCTATGGAGAAGAAACCAGAAGTTACGGAACCAGCGTAGTTAGCAACGGAATAGATATTGCTGCCAAAGAAGGAACTAAAGTAGTTGCCTCTGATGATGGCGAAGTAATTTTTGCCGATCGCTACGGTGGACAAGGAAAACTGCTTATTATTGACCATAAGAACGGCTTTTTTACTTTGTATGCTTATAACAGCGAATTACTTGTTAGCAGAGGAGCGAAGGTTAAAAAAGGACAAACCATTGCGAAAAGCGGAAGTACCGGCTCCGCAAGCCAGCCCTCTCTGCATTTTGAATTACGCAAAGATGGTAAAGCTATCAATCCAATACCTTACTTGGAATAAAGGGGAGTGTTATGCTCGTTTTGAAAGACCCCGGCTTACGGAAGCTGGAAAGATTTATTAGCAGTAACCCGCTAACGCATTCTACCATTTTACATTGGACCGGTTCTATGTGGGGAATCGGTTGTCGGCTTTCTTCCATAGAAACAATTGCCCGCATTGAAGAATTGAAACAAAGACCCGATAAAGAGGGTTTTATTGCTCTGATACCAGATATTAGTGTTTTGGAACAAGATAAAATACCTTCTGCTTTACGCCCTTTAATGCATCAATACTGGCCTGGAAACTTAACCCTGGTTTTTAACTATGAGGATGCCATTTTTGCTCAAATAGCAAAGGGGAATAAAGTTGCCTTAAGAGTTCCTTCCGATCCTGCTCTAAGGGCTTTAATTTCCTTGCTGGGAGAACCTCTTATCAGCACCAGTGTAAATATTTCCGGTTTACATCCTGAAGAGAATTATGATAGAATAGTGCGTAATTATGCTTCCTGGTTTGATTTTGCTCTGTTACCTGCCTCCCGGGAGATGAAAAGTTCTTCCGTGCCCTCTACTATTGTAGAATATATCAGTTCTGAAGAAAGCGGAAGCAATGATGAAATAAAATGCCTGCGGGAGGGTTCTATACCTTTTTATGAAATAAAACAGGGATTTCAGCTGCCGGTTGTGATGTTTGTCTGTTCAGCCAATATTTGCCGTTCTCCAATGGCGGAAAAGCTTTTCCGGAAAATGATTAGAGATAATAATTTAGCCCTGGCGACGGATTCCTGCGGTTTGATGGTTGGTGGACAGATGATTTCCTTAAATGCTCTCCAGTTGCTTTTGGAACGAGGTATTTTGGATGCCCAACAGCATATTTCCAAACAGGTTACTCCCCAATTGATGTCTTCCAGCTGGTTAATTTTAACGATGGAAGAAAGGCAGCGAGATTTATTGCGTAACGCTTATCCTAATAGTGCACGCCGGATTTGGACTTTGAATGAATTTGTAGGAGAACAGGGTGATATTGATGATCCTTTCGGCAGCAATCTGGAAAGCTATAAAAAGACCTTTGAGATTATTGAAGACCGTTTGCAGCGGTTAATGGAAAAGCTGATTACTAACGAATTGAGGATATAGAAAGTAACATTATGAATTTTGCTGAAATTACCCCCGAACTTGTTGCTGAACATAACTTAAGCCCGGAAGAATATGAACGCATATTAGATATTCTGAAGCGTGAACCTTCTTATGTAGAACTGGGTATTTTTTCCGTTATGTGGAGTGAGCATGCCAGCTACAAAAATTCTGTAAGGTTGTTAAAAACCCTTCCCAAAGAGGGTTCTGCCGTTTTAGCCAAAGCCGGAGAAGAAAATGCCGGCTTAATTGATATTGGACAGGGCAGGGCAATATGTTTCAAAATAGAAAGCCATAATCATCCTTCTGCCCTGGAACCCTATCATGGTGCCGCTACTGGAGTAGGAGGTATTCTAAGAGATATTTTTACGATGGGTGCCAAACCCATTGCCGTTCTGGATTCTTTGCGTTTCGGCAAACCGGATAATCCTAAAGTTCAGCATTTACTGCAAGAAGTTGTTAGCGGCATAGCTGATTACGGAAATTGTTTCGGAGTTCCAACCGTTGGCGGAGAGGTCTATTTTGACGATAGCTATGAAGGCAATCCCTTAGTTAATGCGATGGCTGTAGGGGTTGTTAAACATAATAAAATAGCTCGTTCTGCTGCTTCCGGAATTGGTAATGCAGTGCTTATTGTAGGAGCTAAAACAGGACGGGATGGAATTCATGGAGCCACTTTTGCCTCGGTGGATTTAAGCGAAAAATCAGAAGAAAAAAGAACCGCTGTCCAAGTGGGCGACCCCTTTCTGGAAAAACTTTTACTGGAAGCAACTTTGGAAGCTATCAAGGCAGGGCTCGTTGTAGCTATTCAAGATATGGGTGCTGCGGGTTTAACTTGTTCCAGTTCAGAAATGGCAGGTAAAGGAAATGTAGGTATGGAAATTGATGTTTCTCTTGTTCCGCAAAGAGAAACGGGAATGACTCCCTACGAAATTATGCTATCGGAATCGCAGGAAAGGATGCTGGTTATTGTGCAGCCGGAAAACCTGGAAAGTATTAAATCCATTTTTGCCAAATGGGATTTAGATGCAGTGCAAATAGGCAAAGTTACCGATGATAAAATGCTAAGGGTTTTTTTCGGGAAAGAAAAAGTAGCGGAAATACCGGCGGAGACACTTATTTTAGGTGGTTCGGCACCTGTTTATATCAGAGAAAGCAAGCGACCTGGCTATCTTGATGAACTGTCCAGCCACTCTTTGGATAGTTATCCCGAACCTGTAAATTACGCTGAGACCTTGTTACGGCTTATTTCCTCGCCCAATCTTTGCAGTCGCCGCTCAATTTATCAGCAATATGATTATATGGTACAAATTGGAACGGTTGTAGAACCGGGTTCGGATGCTGCAGTTATTAGAATTCCGGAAACGGATACAGCTATTGCCTTAAGCACGGATTGTAACGGCAGATATTGTTTTTTAGACCCCTATTCAGGAACAGTTGCTGCGGTTGCAGAGGCAGCCAGAAATGTTGCCTGCAGTGGAGCTAAACCAATTGCTATTACTAATTGCCTTAATTTTGGCAATCCGTATAAACCTGAGGTCTATTATTGTTTCACAGAGGCAATCCGGGGAATGGCAGATGCCTGCAGGATTTTAGGCACTCCTGTTACCGGTGGCAATGTATCTTTTTATAATGAAAATCCGGAAGGAGCAATTTATCCTACACCAGTTATCGGTATGCTTGGTGTGATGTCTGATTTTCGTAAAGCAACCACTCAGTTTTTTAAACACGCCAATGATAGAATTATCCTTTTGGGTTCCTTGAAAGCGGATTTGGGAGGGAGTGAATATCTTAAAATGCAATTTAATGAAGTAGCCGGAAAACCGCCAAACACAAATTGGGAAGAAGAATTGCAGCTGCAGAGTTTAATATTGGAACTGATTGATAATGGCTTAGTTAATAGCGCTCACGATGTTTCCGACGGTGGATTATTAGTAGCTGTTTTGGAGTGCTGTTTTGCTCCCCATCAAATTTTGGGAGTAATGCTGAATTTTGAACTTCCATATAGCCCAAGTAGCGTATATTTTGGTGAGGCAGGAAGTAGAATTTTAATTAGTGCCGAGGCAGAAAACTGCCTGTTAATAAAAGAGACAGCCCTAAAATATAATATTGAGTTTAATGACCTGGGGTATGTTTCAAACCAGCAAAGCTTAATTGTAAATAAACATATAGCAGAAAATATAGAGATTCTTTACTCTGCCTGGAAGCAGGGATTAAAAATACAATAAAAAAGGATAAGGAAATGAAAATGGGTTTTGTTTTCAGCAATTTCTTTTGGGGCATACTGTTAATCCTTTTAGGATTATCTGTTTTTTTAAAGGGTTTTAACATTCATTTGCCTCTTGTGAGAGTGTTTATTGCTGTCATTATTATTATGCTGGGCATTAAGCTGCTTTTTGGGCTTAGAACACATAAATATAATAACCCAACGCATTATTCCAAAGAGAGTTCTATTATCTACAGCAGTTCCCGCAACGAATATAATATTATCTTTTCCTCGGCGATAATTGACCTTACCGATCTTCCCGCAGACGCAAAAGATATAGAAATAAGCGTGGTTTTTGGTTCGGGAACGGTTATCTTACCAGATAGCATTGCCTTTCATATCAATCCTACCTCTGTTTTTGGCTCTACTGTTTTACCTCGCAAAGTGCCTGTTGTTCAAGGAACACCTGTTGAGATAGAGTCAACGGTAGTTTTTGGACGAATGGAATATCAGTATGCTAAACCTGAAAACAAAGCAGATACAAAATCAAGTTCCGGGGAAGGCACTTTTTAATTTATAGTCAGCCACAATGAAAAAGCTATATGTTCTGCTGTTGCTCTTCTGTTTGCTCAATTTTTTAGCAGGTGAAAAGCTTGGTTATGCCTTAAGTGGAGGTGGGGCAAGAGGTTTTGCTCATATCGGGGTTTTAAAGGTTTTGGAAGAGGAAGGCATTCATCCCGATTACATAGCCGGAACCAGTATTGGGGCGGTTATTGGAGCTCTTTATGCGATGGGTTATTCTACCCGGGAATTGGAAGAAATATGTTTGAATTTGGACTGGAAGCAACTAACCAGCGATGCGCAACAAAGAAAGGACCTTTATATCGGGCAAAAGCGTTGGGCGCCTTACGGAAATGCTGTTTTTGAGCTAAATGACTCCTGGGTTCCACAACTTCCTTCGTCAGTTTATATAGGTAATAATCTTAATCTGGAACTATTTAAATTAACCGCATCCGCTTCTCAGATTGAGAACTTTAGTGAATTTCCTGTTCCTTTTACCTGTATAGCCACCGATTTACTTACGGGAGAAGGAGTTATTTTTTCCGAGGGTTCATTGATGCAAGCAGTGCGCGCTTCCATATCCATTCCCAGTTTATTTGAACCTTTTGAACTGAATGGTCGTTATTATATTGATGGCGGGGTTTCGCAAAATATGCCGATTAACCTGTTACACCAAAAGGGAGCTGATCTGGTTTTGGGTATTAAAGTTAATTCCACATTACGCAATGAAGAAAATCTCAATAACTTAGTGGATATTTTGGATCAGACCATCAATATCGGCATCACGCGTAACTTAAATGCCTATTTAGATGAATGCGATTTGTTAATTGAACCGGATTTATCGCAATTCGTTTCCACAGATTATCAGCATCTGGAGGATATAATAGCTGCCGGAGAAGCATCTGCCCGACAAAATATAGACCAAATAAGAGCATTTAAAACTAAATATAATATTTCCCAGCCCGCGGTTAATGAATTTAATAAATATTTGGATAGCTTTCCGATAAGTAACATTCTGGTGCAGGGCAACGAAAACATCAGTCCCTCCAAAGTGCGTGAATATTTGGGTTTGCATTCAGGCAAAACTTACAGCAGCAAAGAAATAGCCGATGCCTGTATTATTGCCTGGAATTCACAGGTCTTCAAAACTATCTATCCTGTGCTGAAAAAGACCGAAGATAACCGTTATGACCTGATTATATATATTCAAGAACGCGAGCGAAAACATCTGGCTGTAAACCTTGTTTACAATAGTGAAGAAAAGCTGATGGCGGGTTTGGTGCTTTCATTGGATAACTATTTGCTGCGAAATTCGCGTCTTCTGGCAGAACTGAAACTGGGAGGCAGAAATGAATTCAGCGTAGATTATGTGAAAAATTTCGGTGAACAGTGGGGTGCATATTACCGTCTTTTTCCTTATGTAGGCGAAAAAACCATCTATAACTATCAGGAACATCATAAAACTTCCAGTATCAAATCCACTGATTGGGGAATTAATACCGGAATTGGGGTTTTTGCCAAAGACCTGGCTATTGCGGAGTTTTTCCTTTACAGCAATCAAACCGATTTACATAGCGATATTTCCCAAACTCAGTTGTTGCCCGAAAGTTCGGTAGTTAGCGGTTTTGGGATTAAGGGTTATCACGAAAGTTTGAATGATTTTATGTTTCCGATGTCCGGTGCCAGAGTTTTCGGGAAATTCAGTTTCTCGCGCTATAAAGAAGTGAGTGACTTCATCTATAACTGTTTTCAGGGCAAAGCAGAATTTTATGTTCCGGTTAGAGATATTTTCAGTGTATATTCCACTTTGAACTATGGCAGCTATCTAAATTCCACTGAGCACTCTATCGTTGATCCCTTTATCATTGGAGGGACGGATGGTTTTATGGGCTATTCGCGTTACGAAATTAGTGCTCCGCATTATCAGGTTTTATCTTTTGGGGTTTCTTCTCTGCTAAAAGACCGCTATTTTTTGGATGCCGGATTTCAGGGTATGCGCTATTCGGATACGAATGTTTGGGGTAATGCCGAAGATTGGGATTATTGCGGATATTTAGGGCTGGGCTATAAGAACTCAATTCTACCTGCTAAGCTATACCTTTCGTTGAATGAAAATAAGGATATCCACAGTTTCTTAAGTATTGGCTACGATTTTGATATTTTCTTCTTTTCCCGCAGGTAGATATTAGCTCTCACAGATTACACAGATAACACAGATTTTTTTCAGTTAAGAAAAATGGTTGATAAACCCTTTACCTTTCGCTCTTTGCCCTCTGCCAAAAGCCCCTTAGGGCGACACAATAATAGCGAGGGTGGCGTAAGCCCCTCGTAAGATGCGGAAAAATAAACCCGTTACCCTTCGCTCTTTGCCCTCTGCCAAAAGCCCCTTAGGGCGACACAATAAAAGCGAGGGTGGCGTAAGCCCCTCGTAAGATGCGGAAAAATAAACCCTTTTCTCCTTTGTCTGTTTTTTTACTACTCACTGTTCCCTGCCAAGTTGAATCTTTTATATTTCTTTACACCTTCTTTAACGATTCCTTAGCGACGCTAAAGTATTGTTAAAGGGTCGTTAAAGGAGCGCTAAAGAAATGACCAGGCAACAGGTAGTTAAAATAAGCCCGCAAGGTAATTTTTATAAATCAAATTAATGACGGGAGCACCGCTTCGGTTTAGTAATTGCATTTAAAATAACGCTACAGCTATTATAAACTTATGAACTACGGGAGCATCAGGTAAAGTATCTATTGGGGGCTTAATATTGTTTAATATCGGAGCATAAAGACCTTAGTATCGTTGTTCTTGGCAATTTCTCCTGATTTTTATTATCACAAGTTGTCTCAAGCTGCTCACAAATTTCTTTCGTTATTATCTTTATCTTTGGAGGTATTCATTTCGCTGAGCATTTTTTTAACTTCAGCACAAATTTGGCGGGATTTTTCCGGCGTATCGCTTTCCACATAAATCCGGATGATAGGTTCGGTTCCCGATTTGCGAATATGGATAAAATGCTTGTTGCCTATAGCTTTAATGCCGTCTCGGGTATCCAGCTGATAGTTTTCAAAGAGAGAGGGAACAATACTCATCAAGGATTCCATTAAAAAGGAATCAACTGTGATTTTATCTTTGGCAAAATAATACTTTGGCAGGGTATTCACTATCTCGGACAGGGGTTTATCCGTCTCGGAAAGCAATCCTAAAATTAAAGCCATTCCGGCAATGGCATCACGGGTGTAATGAACATCAGGACAGATAATTCCGCCATTTCCTTCACCTCCGATGGGAGATTTTATTTCCTGCATTTTTTTCCCTACATTTATTTCGCCGACTTTAGTCCGCTGAACTTGAACGCCAAAGCTTTTGGCAATATCCTCGGAAATCATTGAACTGCTAAGATTTACTACAATATCTCCCTTCTTTTTGGGAAGCACAAATAGTTCGGCTAAGGCAACGCTTAATTCTTCTCCGATACATTTTCCTTTTTCGGAAACCAGGGAAAGACGGTCAACATCGGGATCGGTTGCAAAACCAATATCCGCACCATAAAAAGCAACTGCTTCTTCCAGTTGGCTTAAATTTTCGTTTAGCGGTTCTGCAATGTGAGCAAAAATACCGGTGGGCTCGCTATTTATTTCATAAACGGTGCACCCAAGTTCTTTTAATAACAGGGGAGAAATTAACCCTCCCGCTCCGTTAACGGAATCCAACACCACTTTAAACCTGCGGGCACGGATTTGCTCAATATTTAAATAGGGGATAGCTAAAATTTTTGCAATATGCTGAGCAATGGATTTATTGTTCGTGTTTATATTTCCTATTGCTTGCCAATTTGCCCAGGAAATCTCTTTTTCTACGGAAGACAGAAATATTTCCGCTTTCTCAGGGCTTAAAAACAAGCCCTCAGCATCCACGAATTTCATTGCATTCCACTGCGGTGGATTGTGAGATGCAGTAATGGCTATGCCTCCAATGGCATCGGATTCCTGAACTTTTAACAGCAAAGTGGGAGTGGAAACAATTCCTAAATCGGTAACATCGCAGCCCACACTGATAAGAGCAGAAATGATACTATGTAACATTGCCTTGCCTGTAGTCCGGCTATCTCTGCCCACATAAATTAAAGGATGCAGATCAGGATAGCTTTGTTTCTGCAGAAGAGCAAAGTGGGCAGCATATTTTATAGCTATAATAGGATTAAGGGTGTCCGCAAAGACACCCCTAACTCCACTAACACTGGTCATCAATCTATTCATCGTTTAGATTCCGAATTTAGCCCGGTTATCAATTATTTTAGCTTGTTTTTTCATTTGGTCATACCAACGGTTCCAGGCAGCATCTTCCATCCGTTTACGAATCTGTTCCTGTCTGTCCTTATCTTTGGCAAAGCTATTAAAATCGGGTTTAATTCGTTCTGTGCAACTGATGATGAAACATCCTTCTTTGGAAGAAATAAGTCCGCTGGTTTTTCCTGCTTCCAAAGCTAAAGCTGCAGTTGTAAATTCCTTGCAGGGACCCACATTGGGAACATCCATACCAAGTTTATGATTGGTAAATTCAATAATTTGCCAACCCTCTTTGGCGGCAGCGTTAAAATATTCGCTGGCAGGATATTGGGCAACAAATGCCTCGGCTTTTTTCTTTACATTGGCTACTTTCTTTTCTTTCTCCAGCTGGTATTTGATGCGGAGCTTAACTTTATCAAACTCCTCATAATAGACCTTTTTGTTATCAGTTAGCAAAGCGACAATTTTGCGGTTTTGCTGATCCGTGATAACCTCCGAGATTTCCTTTTCTTTGCCTTTGCGCATAAATTGGAGAAGAGCTCCATTATTGCCGATTCCGGGAATATATTCCTGATCATGAGGCACCCAGTCAGTTTCCTGAACTTCTACTTTCAATTCTTTAGCTGCTGCTTCAATCCCTTTTTTCTTAATTAACTTGGCTGCCGATTCCGCTTTTTCCAGAATAGCATCTCTGGTTTCATCGGAGGGTTCAACCTTCAAAAGAATATGGCTGGCTTTAATTTTGGGCTCTTCTTTACTAATGGCAGCAATGCTGTCACAACGAATAATATGCCAACCATAATTGGTTTTAACGGGTTTGCTGATATCTCCAACTCTTAAAGCAAAAGCTGCTTTTTCAAATTCCGGAACCATTTGCCCTTTAGCAAATTCTCCTAAAGAACCGCCATTATCCTTGGAACCGGGATCATCGGAATAATCCCTTGCTAAAGATGCAAAGTCCTCTCCTTTAATTGCCCTGCCGTATATTTCATCGGCAAGAAGTTTTACCGTAGCATAGTCCTTATCTGAGGGCTTATCTTCAAAAGCAAGATATTTGATTCTGGATGCGGGACCCTTTTTAAATTCGGTTTCCTTATTCTTATTGTAATATGCCTTAATTTCCGCATCGGTAACGGTTACAGGTTCTGATTTATTGGGCTCAAACCAGATGAATTTTCCGGAAACGCTATCGGTGTCTTTCGCATATTCTGCTTTTAAACTGTCTATCGTAATTCCGGCTTGGGCTTTAATTTTTTCCTGCAGTTTTTGCCGCGGAAGATAGTTTCTTACATATTCATCCATAGCGGCATAAAATTGTGCATTGTTCTTTAGAGCGGTAAGGTATTTCACTTTATCAAATCTGCCGTTTGTCTGCAAGGATTCATTTTGCATCAATTCTTGCGGAGGATTATTTTGCATTTCAGTTAAAACATCATCATCAGTGATTTTTATTTTGTGTTTCTTTATTTGCTGCTGCCACAGAATATCACTAACCAAAGTTTCCCATGCCTGATTTTCTATGCTTTTACGAGTGTTTTCGTCTATGGGCTGATCTTTATACATCTCTGCATAGCGTTCGCTCAATTCCTGAACTTTCTGCTGATACATTTCAAAGGTTATTTTCGTGCCATTTACTTTTCCCAGATATGGTTTCGGGGATAATAATTCTCCTATTCCAACCGCACCCATACCTACAATAAAAACAAAAGCCACGATATAAATAACTATTTTCTGTTTCTTTCTCAAACTATCCAGCATTCCTGAACTCCTTTTACAAATAAATAATTACACTGAAAGCCACAATTTTTAAGGTTCATTTTTTTACAAGGTTTTTTTTCAGGGTCGGATGGTTGAGTTCCTCTCAACCACAAATCGGATGGTTGACCGGGAGGTCAACCTTCCGAAAATGGTATCCTCCGGTAACCGAAAACGGAGGAACGACATCTTGTCGTTCCCCTTGCAACCGAGCTATTTCTTTATTACGCTTTTTGCAGTAACGGAAATAAAGGTGGTTGACCAGGAGGTCAACCTTCCGGGAAAACGGTATCTTCCGGTAACCGAAAACGGAAGAACGACATCTTGTCGTTCCTCTTGCAACCGAGCTTTTTCTTTATTACGCTTTTTGCAGTAACGGAAATAAAGGTGGTTGACCGGGACATCAACCTTCCGGGAAAACGGTATCTTCCGGTAACCGAAAACGGAGGAACGACATCTTGTCGTTCCCCTTGCAACCGAGCTATTTCTTTATTACGCTTTTTGCAGTAACGAAAAAAAAGGTGGTTGACCAGGACATCAACCTTCCGGGAAAACGG
>Ga0209099_1001053_pt1 | contig 29936 bp, 19 predicted proteins | sample AD_JPNHW2_MetaG_FD_184430 | JGI IMG/M metagenome (GOLD analysis project Ga0209099, IMG submission 184430) | Active sludge microbial communities of municipal wastewater-treating anaerobic digesters from Japan - AD_JPNHW2_MetaG (SPAdes) (version 2) | ecosystem: Engineered > Bioreactor > Anaerobic... | reverse complement strand
ATGCCACTTTTGATTTAAAAGCGGGACTAAACTTTCTTCTTGACTTTTTTTCCATAAGACAACTTTTTTAAAATTATTTATACGTTAAATTTTAATTTTTGTTGCCCTAAAAAAGGGAACCATTATAGAAGCTGTGCTTTTACAGATGTTACACACGCTAAAATGAATACTAAAATGCCTAAAGTCTTAAATAATTTTGTCATGATTTGGACTTTTTTTTTATCAATTTAATTAATTTACAAAAATAATGTTTTTTAACGAATTTTTTTAATAAAAAATGTTTCGTTTTATCGAAAAGAAGAATTTTTTGAAAAAATGTTGCTTCATTAATTTTTTTTAACTAATAAATTAGCCTTTCGCCCTTCGCCTTTGGCCCTTCGCCTTTGGCCCTTCGCCTTATGCCCACATTAGCTTCTCTCCATCACAATATAATGTGGTCTTCCTTTAGATTCATCAAATAAATGGCCAATATATTCTCCAATAATTCCCAGCACTATAAAATTTACACAGAACATTCCACTGATTAAGATCACTAACGTTGTATACCCTCCGACCGGTTTATCAATAAACCACATCACTAAAGAGTAAATGGCAATAATAATACTCATTAAACCGGAAAGTAAACCACTCCAAAGGCCCAATTTCAAAGGAACTTTTGATAGTGTTGAAATGGCAGAAAATGAAAGGGTTAATAATTTGAAGAATGAATACTTGCTTACACCTGCAACTCTTTCAGGTGCATGAAAGGTAATGGTTGTCCTGTTAAAACCAATAATTTGAATAAATCCTCTTATAAAGCGAGTCCTTTCCCTATAATTATTTTGAAGCAAATGAATGACCCTTTTGGAAATCAGAAAGAAATCGGAGGCATTTGGTTCTAACTTGCTGTTTAACATCTTATTAGTTATGGAGTAAAATGCTTTAGATGTTATCTTTCTAAAAAATCCTCCATCTTGACGATCCATTCTTACCATATTAATCACATCAAAACCCTCTTGAAATTTTGTCCACATCTCAATGATCGATCTGGGTGGATGTTGTAAGTCAGCATCCATACAAATTGCAGCATCTCCTGTACAAAAATCTATACCGGCTAACATCGCAGCTTCATGCCCGAAATTTCTGGAAAAATCTATTAAATGGACTTGATTGTCTTGTTGTTTTATCTCCCGAATTTTATCAAGACTCTGATCCGTACTCCCATCATTTACAAAGAGAATTTCATATTCAAAATCTACATTTTGTAATATATTTTTTAATTCTTGGTAAAACATCGGAATTGATGCCTCTTCGTTGAATACGGAAACGATTATGGATAATTTGTGCATATTGTTTTAATTTTGGAATTCGTTATATAAAATCCATTTGGCATCTTGTCTTAAGGATGTTTTGTATGAAATATTGTTCTGATCAGCCTTCTTCTGAATAAGATTTTCAAAATCTTTATTTTTGTTTAATTCTTTCATGATATGATAAATCCAAGCGGATTCATAACTCTTGGGTAATTGTCCGATCAATTGTGATGGAATATTCGGATACAATTGATTCACAATTGACAGCGTTACCGGATATAAGTCTTTACCCTTTAATTTTAAAATACATGTATTAGGTTTCCCTAAGAAATTTATATTATTAAAATGAAACGTTCCGATGTTCTGCATGATTGCACCCTCAATGGTTACTGATTTGCTGCTATCACTTGAAATTCCAACACCAAACCTTTTATATTTGGAATAATAACCAACCCATAATGAATCCCCTTTGTTTTGATTCATATTTTCTTGTAATTCATATCCATGACATCTTAATATGGATATATAAACATCACCGGTTTTGGATGCTTGTGAAAAATAGAGCGTGTAAACAATTCCGGAATCAGATTTGAATTGATTATAAAAGGAATTATAATCTAAGTATTGATTAATATCTAAGTTATTTTTCACTTTTGCAAAACTATTGAAGGGGTTAGCCTGTCTCGTTATGGGCTTGGAAAAATAGGAGGTTGATGCATGAAGATTTGCCACATAAACCGAACCGTTATTTTCTATAAACTCTTTTTTTAACATGGCCTCCATGACATTAAACCTCTTCTCAGCTACCTTTAAATCATCAGTTACTCTTTGATTTACAAATTGAATGGTTAAAGTAACCACAAAAATAATGATATACAATATGATGTAAAAGATTGATTTCCAAAACTTATTCTTATTTAAAATATTTTTCAATAATAAAAATAATGAAATGCAAAAAATGACTACAGCAAAAAATGAAAAATAGGTCGTTACATAAGTGTTTTGAATTACGTTAGTGTATTTTTCTGAAAGTGATAATGGCAAATGGGGAAGAAAAATGAAAATAAATGAGGTCAAAAGTAAATAAATAAGTTTTTTATTCTGAATTTTATTCTTGAATTGAGATTGAATCATTAATATCGCTAAAACGACAATAAATCCTTTGATGTAAGCATCTAATCCTGCTTCTGAAAATATGAATTGAATAATATTAAATGATGAAGTTTCATAAAGGGAATATTCAGACAGGAAAAAGCGGTAATCATATAAAGAAGATAAAGGTAAAGAGTATAAACTCAAATTTCCAATTGTCCATAAAAAACGGGAAATGGTTAAGTTAGTTGAGATTTGATTCCCTTGATAAACGGAGGAATAACTCTTAAAATATATGAAGTAGATGACTAAATAGGTGATCCCCAAAATAACAAATGGGACAATTTCTTTAGAAAATTGTATTAGTATTTTTTTTGAAAAAAAGCTTTTCAGATTATATCTACTCACAATTAATATGAAAATTAAAATATAATATATTAAATAACTTTCATAAAAAAGGGTTGCTATTCCGAAAATAGTAGCAGATAATAGAAGATAAAAATATTTCTGATTGTTAAAATAACTAATTAAAAAATGAAAAGATAACAAGATTAGTGAAAATGTAAATGTAAAATAGAAAGGATAGCCTGCTGTTGCTGTGTGCCCCCCCCATATTTGGAAAATAATACAGGAAACGACTGCTGTTAACATGGCCATTTGTTCATTTTTAAATATTCTGTATATCAAATAGATGAATAAAAAAAGTGCCAATATGTGAGGCAAAATTAAGGTTAAATGAAAATAGATATTGGAGTCTATGAGATAGGGTATTTTATATATCCATAAGGCAAATAAAAAGTAAAATCTTCCTGTAAATTGTGCATATAATTTTGAATCATGAGCTAAATGATCAATAGGCCATATCAAGTTTACGATATCATCTCCGGTAACAATACCAACCTTTAGTAAAGGATAGAATGTTATGAAAATCAAAACCCCGATTAAACCCCAAATGATTGTTTTTTGATCAATTTTCATGATTGATTTTTTTGCAAAAATACACCATTTTATAAAATAATATTTACTTTTGCAAGTTATACCTTCAAAAACATAATGAAATTATTCTCTAAACGTTTGATAATTGCCGCTTTATTACTTTTTGTAATGGTAGTTTCAAATGGACAGACCACAATCACTAAAAGAGAGAAATTTGTTTTTTTAGATTCCTTAACTATACGAGTTGATTCACTATCGATATATCCTAATTCATTTATAATAAAAACGATAGGACCAAATCAATATGCAATTGATTATGTCACTTCAACCTTATATGTAAAAGATAGTACTCTTTTAGGGAAAGCTATTCTCTGCAGTTATTTGGTCTTTAATATTGATTTTTCCAAAAAAATAAGTCATAAATCGATTCAATTAATCTCTCGAAAAGGAAATGTTTATAAGCCTGAAATTGTGAATTTAAGTTCTACTATTTTTGATCTGACAAATAATGAGTCTTCACTGGAAACGAATGGTTCCATTATTCGAGGTGTTAGTGTAGGAAATAATCAGGATTTTGTGCTCAATTCTGCACTAAATATTCAATTATCAGGTTTTTTGGCCCCAGATATAGAAATCAAAGCCAACATTACTGATAAAAATATTCCAGTTCAACCAGAAGGCAATACAAGAGTCATTCAAGATTTTGATAAGATCTTCATTTCATTGAACTATAAAAACAAATTTTTTGTCAACGGAGGTGATATTGATATTTTGAAACCAAAAAGCCATTTTTTAATGCTCAGCAAAAGAATGATCGGAATGGAGTTGGCTTTTAATCAGGTGGGTGAAAAAAATATTTCATGGCAAACCAAAACTGGCGGGGGCGTTTCAAAAGGACGATATGCCAAACAAAAAATTAATCCGATTAACGGTAGACAAGGACCCTATAAATTAAATGGAAATCAAACAATCTCTAATATTGTTATTCTTTCAGGATCTGAAAGGGTATATATTGATAATAAATTATTAACCAGAGGATTAGATAACGATTATGTGATTGATTACAATACTGGTGAGATCACTTTTACAGCTAAAATATTGATTACTAATGAAAAAGAGATTAACGTAGAGTACGAATACTCAGATCTTTCTTTCTCTAGATATTATTTGTATTCATTTAATCAAATTAAAAATCAAAAGAATCTTAAATGGACAATTACTTGCAATTTCTATCAGGAAAAAGATTTAAAAAATAGTTCGATTCAACCTGAACTAACCGATAGTATGAAATGGTATTTGAGTAGATTAACAGATCAAGATCAGCCCTACTTCTCCGGTGTTGATACAACCTCATTTTATCCCGGTGAGATCCTTTATGCTGCAAAAGATTCTACGATAAATGACCAAACATACCACATTTATTATTACACAGTTGATCAAAATCAAACGCTATACAGATTAAATATGAGTTGGATGGGGGAAAACAATGGAAACTATGTTTTGGTTTCTTCCGGTTCAAATGGACGAGTTTTTGCATGGGTAGCACCTGTAAATAATGTCAAGCAAGGAAACTATGAACCTGTAATTAAGCTAAATAGTCCTGAATTAAAACAAATTGGTACTGTTGGAATTAGTTATGAAATCTCAAAATCTTTGATGTTCAATACTGAATTTTCCTTTTCAAATTATGATAAAAATCTTTTTTCTGAAATGGATGAATCAAATAATATTGGATTTGCTTATTTATTGGATTTAATTTTTCATAAATCTTTTCTGAATCAAGATACTATGAAAGCTCCCTGGGATTTTAAATCGAATGTAAGCTTTGAGATGATCAATAAAAACTTTTCTCCTATAGAAAGTTACAGATCTGTTGAGTTTTATAAAGATTTTAATCTGGGAAATGATTTTCTGACATCCGGTAATGAGATGATGCTAACTTTAAATTCTATCGTTTCCAATAAAAAATATGGTGAAACATCTTACGCTTTAAACTTCTATAATATTAAGAATTATTTAACTTCATGGAGGAATCAACTTCAATCTTTAACTCAATTAGGATCGTTTAAATTTACAACGCAATCCTCATTTTTATTCAATGATGATCTCATAAACAAGTCTAAATATTTGCGAACAATCAATACAATTTCAAAAACCTTTGCCAAAACAGAGTGGGGGATATATGAAAGATTTGAGAGAAATATATTTCAAAAGAAAGAGCAATTATTACTTCAAAATAATAGTTATCAATATAATGAGGTTTATCTTTCTCTGAAAAATAATGACTCGTTACAATATAAGTATCAGATTCTTTTTAAAAATAGCATCAAAGATCAGGTTCAAAATTTTAAAATCAAAAGGGATCAAGTTGCCTATGATTTACAAGGTACTTTTGATTTAAATATATTTGAAAACCAATTGATTAAAGGAGCAACAGTATATAGAAAAAGTTTTCAAAAAGACACCTTAAACAATCTTTTTTCTGAAGATTTTTTTGTAGGAAGTATTGAATATGTGGGTAGATTTTTTAAAAATGCTATCGTTTTAAATACCTATTATGAAGCCGGAAGTGGATTGGAGCAGAAGAAAATTTACTCTTTTATTAAAGTTGCAACTGGGCAGGGGACACATGTATGGAATGACTACAATAATAATAATATTGAAGAACTCAATGAGTTTGAAGTTGCTGTTTTTCAAAATGAAGCGAATTATATTAAGATTTGGGTTACCTCCAATGATTACATATATACTTATAATAATGCTTTGATGCAATCTATTCAGATAAAACCGGCAGCTATTTGGGGAAATCGAAAAGGGTTTTTACGTTTTATTTCTCATTGGAGCAATTCAACATTAATTAGGTTGAATCAAAAAAACACAAAAGAAAATTTAAGCAAAGCTTTAAATCCATTTCTTATAAGTGCAAGTGATTCTACTATAATGACTTCCAATGTTTTGGTGAACAATACAGTTTCATATAATCCATCTCAAAAATGGGGAATGGATTACTATTATAAGTTTATTCAAAATAAAAATCTATTGTATTACGGCCCCGAAATAAGTCAACAAGAATTTCATGAGTTATTGCTAAGAGTAAAGCCATCAAAGAGCATTATTTTAAAATCCCGATTTATGAAAGGAAATAAAATGAATGAATCCACATTTTTTGCTACAAATAACTATAATCTTCGACTCATTAGTTTAAAATTGGAATCTGAATTTCAAATTTTAAATCAATTCAACATTGATCTATCGTACCAATACAAATGGAAACAAAATTTATCAGGAGATCAAAAGTTAACCGGGAATGAGGTTGAATTGGTTTTAGATTATAGAATGCCCAAAAAAGGCACCATTAGTGCCAAAGGAAAATATGTTTACTTCCTTTCAAAACAAAATATTGAAGGAAACTTAGGTTATGAAATGATAGAAGGACTAGGTCTTGGAAAAAATGCAACCTGGACATTATTGTATCAGTTTCAGGTTTCCGAATATCTATTAATTGATTTCCAATATAATGGTAGAATAACAGAAAAGAGTAGAGCTATACATAATGGAACGTTACAATTAAAAGTCATTTTTTAACTTCATATTTATACAATGTCTCAAATAGAAGCTTAAAATACATAAATACAGATAATTAACGATGTTAACAATGGACTGTTGAAATTCTTGAATAAAAAAAAGATAAAAACAAAAAGAAAACCTGCACTTAGAAGAGAAATTTATCGTATTTTTGAGGGTTAAAAATTTTACTGAAAAATCTTGAAACTTTGTAACAAATTTTTGTAAAATGAGTATTATTAAAAAATGTGGAATACGTAAATGAATATGAATGTTTAATATGCTGAAAGTAAGATTTTTAAATCAACTAAAAAACAAAAACGAAAGTTAACGACTATGAGACGAAGCGTTGCTATTTTATTTTTTGTGATCATGTGCGGTTTTGGCGTAAATGCGCAACAAGATGCGCAGTTTACATTATTTCCATGGGCAAATTATTATTTCAACCCAGGGTCTGCAGGTGAACAACACAATACTTTATGCTTTACTGGATTGTTTCGTCAACAATATGCCGGATATCAAGATGCAATTCCAAATACGGATTCATCTATGAGTACAGGTGGTCAACAAATTTTATTCAATATGGAATCCTACCTTCGTAAATTAAAAGGTGGGTTAGGGTTATCTGTTATTAAAGATAAAAATGGTCAATTCCAAAATATTGGTCTTAGATTGGGGTATGCCTACAAGCTTAATTTACCCTCCGGTCGTTTAGGTATTGGTTTTCAGGTAGGATTTTTACAACAATCTTTAGTTGAAGCTGAATTAAGACCTAATCAAGAAGGTGATCCACTAATTCAAGCTTTAGTAAAAGATCCTTTTATGAATTTTGATGTCAATTTTGGATTGTTTTATAAAGCAAGTAATTGGTATGCTGGAGCTTCTGCTACTCAAATTTTGACAAATGTACGTATTTCAGGAGATAATAATTTTCTGAAAAATGCTAGACAGATGTATTTACATGGCGGTTATATTTATGCTGTTCCTTTTGATCCAGCTTGGACAATAGAACCTAATGTTATGTTAAAGACTGATTTTAGTGTTGTACAATTTGATTTGTTAGTGATAGCAAGATACAACAATATATTATGGGGTGGTTTACACTATCGTATTGATGATGCCGTTTCTGTAGTGTTTGGAGCTCGCCCATTTTATAGCGATCCAAATCCATACTTAAAAGGACTTGACATGGGGCTATCCTATAGTTTTACAACTAGTAAGTTGGGATATAAAGCCAATCGAAGCTTTGGTGATATTGAGTTTGTGGTCAGATATTGTTTCGATATTTTTAAACCCGTATATTATTCTGGTTATGGATCAACAAGACATTTATACAAAAATCAATATTAATAAAATAATTTTCGACAATTTAACGTTTTCAACAATATAAAGTGAATAACATGAAAAGATTAGCATTTGTATTATTAGTAGCTGTTCTGATGTCAGCATGTCAAAATTCTGGAGATGGACAGTTAGTGGGAGTTCAAGATCGACCTGAATTTCTTGACTTAACTCCTTTCGGAATGGTTTATATCCCTGCAGGACATTACACAATGGGGTCAGGTGATCAAGATGTTCCTTATGCAACTACCAACCAGTCAAAAAGTGTTACTGTTGTTGCTATGTGGATGGATGAAACAGAAATCACAAATAACGAGTACCGCCAATTTGTTGAATGGGTTAAAGACTCTATCGCTCATTGCCTATTAGGTGATCTTGAAGGCGAAGAAATTAGAGGTAAATATGGTCATTATCTTAGATATGATAAAAATAATGCCTATGGAGATAACGAGGAAGGTACTATTATTGAACCTAAGTTAATCAATTGGGACGAAGAGATCCCTTGGGATTCTCAAGATGCTGAACAAATTGAAGCTCTAAGCCCATTGTTTAATAAAGTAAATACCAGGTATTACCATTATCGTCCAAACAAAATGAATATCTCTATGTTAAACTTTGAATATTGGACAATGGACTTAAGTTCATATAAAGATCGTGAAGATCCTACTATTCGTGGAGCAGCTGTTAAAGAATTGGAAGGAAGTGATCTAGGTGGGATTTATGCTAATCGTCCCAGCCATTTGAATAACGGTTATGAAAAATTTATCCGTAGAGATGTTGTTAATATCTATCCTGATACACTTTGCTGGAATCATGATTATACATACTCCTATAATGATCCTATGACTTTAAACTATTTTTCTAACCCTCAATATGACAACTATCCTGTTGTTGGGGTAAGTTGGAGACAAGCTAAAGCATTTGTTTACTGGAGAACACATATTCGTATGGCTTTCTTGAGCTCAGTAGCTTTGGCAAACGAACAAGAATTCAGACTTCCATCTGAAGCTGAATGGGAATGGGCTGCTAGAGGTGACTTAGACAACAATCCATATCCATGGGGAGGTCCTTATACTCAAAATGCTAACGGATGCTTCTTGAGCAATTTCAAACCACAACGTGGAAATTATATCGCTGATGATAATATTTATGCTGCTATTGTTGCACATTATCACCCAAACGATTTCGGTCTTTTTGATATGTCTGGAAACGTAGCAGAATGGTGTAATGATGCTTTTGATAAATCATCAGTAAACTTTACACATGACTTAAATCCAAGCTACGTTTATTACGCTAAGAAAGGTGACTCTGCTGTAAAGAAAAGAAAAGTTATTCGCGGTGGTTCCTGGAAAGATGTAAGCTACTATACAACTGTATATGCTAAAACTTTTGAATACCAAGATACTTGTAAAGCTTATGTAGGATTCCGTTGTGCTCAAACTTATATGGGTCGTCAAAATAGTGATAATACATCTTCATCATCACATATTTACTAGAAAATTCAAACAAATCATTAATAAACAATAATCATTAACTAATTAAAAATTTTATTATGGGACTTTATCAACTTGTAAGAAGTAAAAATTACAAAAACTTCATGGCAAAATTGTACGGAATCGGTGCCGCAGTAGTAATCTTAGGTGCGTTGTTCAAAATTCTTCACATTACTGGTGCTGATTTAATGCTTATGTTAGGTATGGGTACAGAAGCTGTCATCTTTACATTTTCTGCATTTGAACCTCTACACGTAGAATATAATTGGGCTCTTGTATATCCTGAATTAGCAGTTGGTCAAGAAGACGAAATTTCTCCAAAATCTAAAAAGAAAGAATTACCTAAAGGTAATATCACACAACAATTAGATAATATGTTGGAACAAGCTAAAGTAGGACCGGAACTGATCGAAAGCTTAGCTTCAGGTATGAAAAACTTGGCTGAAAATGCTAAAAAATTATCAGGCTCTGCAGATGCAACTTCAGCAACCGATAATTATGTTAACAGTTTGGTTAAAGCAGGCGAATCTGCAAGAAACCTTACTCTTCAATACGATAAAACAGCTTCTGCTATGGCAGCATCTTATGATGTTCAATCTCAAAGTTCAGAAGTAATTATTGAAAGTTACAAAAAAATGGAACAAAGTGTTAAAGCTTATGCTGATACTTTGAATTCTTCACTAGAACAAACTATTAAATACAAAGAAGAAGTTGACAAACTTACTAAGAATGTTGCACAAATCAGCAATATCTATGGTAATATGCTAGCTGCTATGGGTGGTAAATAATCATACAATACCTTAAATAATCTAAATTATTAACAACTAAAATAAAATAGTATATGGGTGCAACAAATTGTCCGGAAACCCCCCGGCAACGTATGATTGGGATGATGTATTTGGTGCTTACTGCGATGTTAGCATTAAATGTATCAAAAGATATCCTTAACGCTTTTACTGTTGTAAATGAAACGTTGGTTAACTCAACTTCTATTACAAATCAAGGGATCTCAACCTTTGAACAAAAATTAGCGAAGGAGAAAGCTTCTCAAGGGGAAGCAAAAGTGAAACAAGCTGAAATGATGGTTAATCAAATCGTTAGAGAATCTGATGCTTTGGTTGAATATATTGAAAAACTAAAAGTTGATCTTTTAATAGCTGTTGACGGAACAGAAAAAAATAAAGAAGGTAAATTAAAAACTGCAAATGATATTAGTAGTAAAGATAATATCAGTAAAGTTACTAACTTTATGTTTGGTCCTGATAAAAAAGCTGTTCAACTTAAAAAGAAAATTGAAGCTTACAGAAACAATCTTTTAAAAATGGTTGTTAAACCAGAAGATAGAAAAACCTTGGATCAAACTATAGGCCTTGAAATTAACGGTAAATACACTAATAACGACAAAAAATCGGAATCTTGGGAAACCCACTATTTCGATCGTCAAATTATGGTTGCTGCTTACACATTGTTAAATAAAACTATCGGTGAAATCAGAAATGCTCAATCTATGATGTTAAACTATGCAATCGGCTCTACAACAGCTGATGACTTTAAATTTAACAAAATTAGCGCTAGAGCAATCCCTGTATCTCAAATGGTTTTCCAAGGTGATAAATATTCTGCTGATGTTATTGTAGCTGCTTATGATGACAGACAAAACCCTGAAGTGTATTACAGAATGGGCGCTGACACTTTAACTTCTGAAGTGGGTGCTACCCGTTTGGAAGGTAAAGAGGGTAAAGTAGTTCTTGAAATACCAGCCGGTTCTCCAGGTGAACAAAAATTCGCAGGATTTATCAGAGTTACTAAACCTGATGGAACAAAAATGAATTATCCTTTCAAAGACAGATATACCGTTCTTAAACCATCTGCTACTGTAGCTGCTGAAAAAATGAACGTATTCTACGCCGGTATTGCTAACCCAATTTCTGTTAATGCTCCTGTTCCACCGGATAAAATCACTATCGAACTTGTTGGTGGCGGATCTCAAGCAAAAACAGGTCCTGGTGCATACAATGTTACCGTTCCTGAAGGTATGGTGGGTAAAACTGTTACCGTTAATGTTAGAGCCGATATGGGCGGTAGAAGTGCTCAAATGGGTGGAACTGTATTCCGTGTTAAACGTGTACCTGATCCAATCGCTAAAGTGGGTGGTAACTTCTCAGGTGGTAGAGTTTCTAAATCTGATCTAGCTGCAAACCCATTTGTAAATGCAAGAATGCCTTCCGATTTTGCTTATGATTTGACTTGGTCTATCGCTTCCTATCAGGTAACTTTTATCAAAGGTGGTATGGAAGAAGCTCCAATGACAATTCAAGGTGGGGCTTTCTCTGAAGCATTGAAAAATAAAATCAGAAATGCTACTCCCGGAACTATAATTCTTTTCCAAGGGATTAGAGCCACTTCTCTTGCAGGACCAAGAACACTTACTGATATTACACTACGTATTAGATAATTTATAAATACATAAACATGAAAAAATTAGCCTTGATTACGATTACTCTTCTCTTTGTTGGGTGTTTATTTGCCCAAGAAGAGGGTGGCAGTACTTTGGAACAACCTAAACGCCCCTTGGAATTTCCATGGCAACAAATGGACGTTGATACTTTCACTGTTCCGGTATCTCCCGTTTTTGTTAGACAAAATGATGTGATGTACTATCATACCGTTTGGAGAACTATTGACTTGAGAGAGAAAAGAAATCATCCATACTATTTCCCAACCATTACTAGAGGAACATGGAAAAGTTTAGCTCAAACTATCTTTGATGCAATCGATTTGAAGAATCCTGATAATCCAAAAGCATTACCTGTATACTCTGATGACTTTTGTAATTTGAGAAAAACGCCAGAAGAAGTTAGAACTCTTTTAACTAATCTTAGAGTTATCAAAAACTATGATCCTCAAACAGGTGAAGAAATTGGTACAACCGATACTTATGAAGAGTTTCAAGCTAATGAAGTTTTATATTTTAGAATTAAAGAAATTTGGTTTTTTGACAAACAAAGATCAGTTCTTGAAGTAAGAATTCTTACCATTGAACCAATCATTGAATATGACAAACCACTCAATGTAGATCCTAATGCTCCTCAAAATGATGAAGATGTCGTTACAGTTACAAAAAGTATGAGAAGTGCTGGTGTCATTAAATGGGATGAATTAAGACCATTTTTAGCTCAACAAGAGATGTTCAACATTAAAAATAATGCAGCTCGTCTTTCTTATGATGATGCTATGACTTGGAAACGTCAATTCACTAGCTTTATTTATCAAGAACAAAATACTTATAGTGATAGAGAAATTCAAAGTTATATCAAAAATCCTCGCGATCAAAGAATCGAATCTGATAATATTATTAATAAAATCAGAGGCTTTGAACACGAACTTTGGGAATTCTAATTTTTCATGTTAAAGATAAAAGGCTATCCAATAGGGTAGCCTTTTTTTTTGTACTTTTGCAACCTTATAATAATAACAAGCAAAAATGGACTACAATTTTAGAGAAATTGAGAAAAAATGGCAAGAATACTGGAAAAATGCCAAAATTTACAAAACAGAAATAGATCATTCTAAACCTAAATATTACATCCTGGATATGTTCCCATATCCTTCTGGTGCCGGACTTCATGTTGGACATCCACTCGGTTATATTGCCTCTGATATCTATGCCCGTTTTAAAAGACAAAAAGGATTTAATGTCCTTCATCCAATGGGATACGATGCATTTGGCCTTCCAGCTGAACAATACGCCATTCAAACTGGTCAACACCCCGCTAAAACAACTGCGATAAATATCGAAAGATATAGAGAACAACTTGATAAAATAGGGTTCTCCTTCGATTGGGACAGATCATTTAAAACTTGTGATCCAGATTATTACAAATGGACGCAATGGACTTTCATCCAGTTGTTTAACCATTATTACTGCAACGATTCTCAACAAGCAAGACCTATCTCTGAATTGGAAGAAGTGTTTGCAATTGAAGGAACTGAAAGAATCAATCCTGCTTGTACCGAGAAATTGAATTTTTCTGCTGAAGAGTGGAATCATAAAACACAGGATGAAAAACAAACCATACTCCTTAACTATCGCCTTGCTTATCAGGCAGATACCTGGGTTAACTGGTGCCCCAATTTAGGAACCGTTTTAGCTAATGATGAGGTTGTAAATGGACTTTCAGTGAGAGGCGGCTTTCCTGTAGAAAGAAAGTTGATGAAACAATGGATCCTTAGAGTTTCAGCTTATGCTGAAAGACTTCTAAAAGGATTAGAAACCATAGAATGGTCAGATTCTATCAAAGAGATACAAAAAAACTGGATTGGTAAAAGTGAAGGTGCCTTTATTCAGTTTAGTCTCGAAAATAGATCTGAAACTTTAGATATTTTCACAACCCGTCCGGATACCATATACGGTGTTTCTTTCATGGTCCTTTGTCCGGAACACGACCTAATCGAAAAATTAACTACTCCTGATCAAAAGTCAGCTGTTGAAGAATACGTTTATAAAGCAAAAAACAGATCTGAAACTGAAAGACAAACAGATGCCAAAAAAGTATCCGGAGTGTTTACAGGATCGTATGCAGTAAATCCATTTACTTTAGAAAAAATTCCGGTTTATATTGCAGAATATGTACTCGCTGGATATGGAACCGGAGCTATTATGGCTGTTCCCGCTCATGACAGTCGGGATTATGCCTTTGCTAAATTCTTTAACTTACCTATACGAGAAGTGATTAGTGGTGGAGATATTTCCCATGAAGCTTTTGAAGCAAAAGATGGAATTTGTGTAAATTCCGGAATGATTGAAGGATTAAATACAAAAGAGGGAGCCAAAAAAATTATTGATGAAGTAAAAAGTATGAGAATTGGAGATGGAACCATCAATTATAGATTGAGAGATGCTATTTTTAGTCGTCAACGCTATTGGGGAGAACCATTTCCTGTTTATTTTGTAAACGGATTGCCTTATATGTTGCCTGAATCCGAATTGCCATTATTATTACCTGAAGTTGATAAATATTTACCTACAGAAACAGGTGAACCACCTTTAGCAAGAGCAAAAAATTGGATTACTAAAGAGGGTTATCCTATTGAAACGAGTACCATGCCGGGTTTTGCAGGCTCCAGTGCCTACTATTTAAGGTATATGGATCCTAAAAATGAGAATCATTTGCTATCCAAAGAAGCTAATGAATACTGGCAAGATGTAGATCTTTATGTAGGTGGATCAGAACATGCTACCGGGCACTTAATATACTCAAGATTCTGGAATAAATTCCTGTTTGATATTGGTTTATGTATCAAAGATGAACCTTTTAAAAAGCTCATCAATCAAGGAATGATTCAGGGAAGATCAAATTTTGTATACAGAATCCAGGGAACCAATACTTTTGTTTCCTTTGGTCTAAAAAATAATTATGAAGTAACCCCAATCCATGTTGATGTTAATATTGTTACCAATGATCATCTGGATATGGAAGCATTCAAAAACTGGATGCCCGAATTTGAATCCGCTGAATTTATTCTGGAAGATGGAAAATATATTTGTGGATGGGAAGTTGAAAAGATGTCAAAATCTAAATATAATGTTCAAAATCCTGATGATTTAGTTGAAAAATATGGTGCTGATACATTAAGGATGTACGAAATGTTTTTGGGCCCTGTTGAATTGGCAAAACCATGGGATACTAATGGTATTGAGGGCGTATTTAGATTTATTAGAAAGTTTTGGAGACTATTCCATGATGCAGATAATCAGTTTTTTGTAACTGATGAGCACCCAAATCGGGATGAATTAAAAATCTTACACAAAACAATTCAAAAAATTGAAAGTGATAATGAACGTTTTTCATTCAACACAGCTGTAAGTGCTTTCATGATCTGTGCCAATGAGTTAGCTGAAAAGAAATGTAATAAAAGAGCCATATTAGAACCATTAGTTGTATTAATTTCTGCTTATGCTCCCCATATTGCAGAAGAATTATGGTCGCTTTTAGGACATTCAGAAACCATAACCTACACTGATTATCCAAAACTAGATACCTCAATTTTACAAGATTCTACATTTAACTATCCGGTATCGTTTAATGGGAAAACAAGATTTTTTAAAGAGTATCCAGTTGAAATGGCAGTTTCTGATATCGAAAAGGATGTTATTCAAAGTCAGGAAGCTCAAAAGTGGATCGAAGGAAAAGCAATTAAAAAAGTGATCATTGTCTCCAAAAAAATTATTAATATTGTAATTTAAATATAAACGAACCAGATTGTGAAACAAAAGGATTTTATATTTAATATCAGTATTTTACTGTTTCTAAATTTACTCATAAAACCTTTCTGGGTTTTAGGAATAGATATTGGAGTGCAGAATAGTGTAGGAGCACAACAATACGGCTTATATTTTGCAGTTTTCAATTTTACTTTCTTATTCAATATGCTATTGGATATGGGGGTTACCAATTTCAACAACCGAAATATTGCCCGACATAATCAGTTGCTAACCAAACATATTTCAGGAATCATATCCTTGAAAATGCTTTTAGCTGTATTGTATCTGGTAATCAGTTTTTTAGCAGCATTTATTATTGGATACAAAGACTTACAACTGAAAATATTATTCTGGGCCGGGATTAATCAAATATTGAACTCTTTTATATTGTATTTAAGATCAAATATTTCAGCATTATTGTATTTTAAAACGGATAGTATTCTATCTGTTTTAGATCGGTTTTTGATGATCATATTTTGTAGCATTTTATTGTGGGGAAATGTTACTCCTAAACCATTTCAAATTGAATGGTTTCTGTACGCACAAACTGCAGCCTACATTATTTCAATTTTAATTGCATTTACTATCGTATTCAATAAAGCCAAGCCAATAAAGTTGACTTGGAACTTTACATTTTTCAGAGCGATTATCAAAAAGAGTTTTCCTTTTGCCATTTTATATTTGCTCATGTCTTTTTATAACAGAATTGATTCTGTTATGATAGAGCGGTTGCTCCCCGATACGATAGCTTCTTATCAAACAGGTATCTACGCTTCAGTTTTCAGATTGCTCGATTCTTTGGTTATGATTGCTTATCTATTTTCAGTGATTTTATTACCACTTTTCTCAAAAATGTTAAAGAATAAGGAAAATTTAATTCCGATTATCAAAAGCTCGTTTACGTTACTTTTTTTCTTTTCCATTTCGGTTGTTGTAATTTTGATTACGTATAGAGTTCAAGTATTGGAACTTCTTTATAAAGAGCATATTATGGAGAGCGCAGATGTTTTTAAAATATTAATTCCTTGTTTGATTCCATTTTCTTTTACTTACATTTTTGGAACTTTATTAACCGCAAATGGAAATATGAGATTGCTGAATATTAGCGCTATTGCCGGAATAATTGTAAATATTGTAGTAAACATTGTTCTTATTCCATTATTACAGGCTAAAGGAGCTGCTATAGCCAGTTTATCTACCCAAACGATAGTTTGTGTACTTCAAGTATTAATCGCTTTTAGAATGCTTAAAATTCCACTTAAAACCATACCTTATTTAAATTGTGGATTGTTCGTCATGGCTTTGTTGCTAGGCAATTATTTAATCAATCACTATTTTAATTACCATTTGGGCTATATGTTATTGATAAGCACAGCTTATGCAGGGGTAATAGCATTAATGACCAATCTGATTCCTATTACATTTATTAAGAAATTATTGACTTCAAAAAATATTAATTAATCATAATAACCTTCATTTAGATGAAGAAAAAACAAATACAATGAAAGAAGACTTAAAATTTGATTCCATTTTGGTTCACGGATCAGGTGAACATGATGAACTAGGTGCTGCAGTAACCCCTATTTATCAAACATCAACCTTTAGATTTAAAAATGCTGATCATGGTGCAGCATGTTTTGCTGGAGAAGATCCAGGTTATATCTATACTAGAATTGGAAATCCAACCATCAATGCATTAGAAGTAACACTTGCAAAATTAGAGAATGCTGCTAGATGTGTCGTAGTTTCCAGTGGTATGGCTGCTGTAAATACTGTTTATATGGCGTTCTTAAAAGCCGGTGATCATATCGTTTCTACCGATGCTGTTTATGGCCCTTCACGCGTTGTGATGGAAAAATGGTGGTCACGTTTTGGTGTTGAATCAACTTATGTAGATACAACTAACCTAGAAAATATTGAGAAAGCGATTCGCCCAAATACTAAAATGTTGTATTTGGAAACACCAACGAATCCAACTATCGCAATCACAGATATTAAAAAAGCATCTGAAATTGCTCATAAACACAATATGATTGTTGTTGTTGATAATACTTTCTGCAGTCCTGTTCTTCAAAGACCTTTGGATTTAGGTGCAGATGTGGTTTTACACTCTATGACAAAATTCTTAAACGGTCATGCTGATATCGTTGCCGGTGCAGTAATGGTTAAAACGGATGAGTTAGATAAAATTGTTCGTCCAACAATGGTAAATCTAGGATGTAACATGGATCCAACTCAAGCCTATATGGTGATTAGAGGCCTTAAAACTTTATCTATTCGTGTTAAAAAACAACAAGAGAGTGCACAAAAAATTGCAGAATGGTTGGAAAAACATCCAAAAGTTGCCTCTGTGAGCTATCCCGGTCTTCCTTCACATCCTCAATACGAACTTGGAAAACAACAAATGGATGGCCCAGGCTCATTGATCAGTTTTGAATTAAAAGGGGGAATTGATGCAGGTAAAAAATTAATGGAAAATACTCATTTAATTCTTTTGGCAGTTTCTCTAGGTGGTGTTGAAAGTTTAATCTCACATCCTGCATCTATGACACACTCAAAAATGAGTAAAGAAGCTCGTTTAAGTAGTGGAATTACAGATGGTTTGGTCAGATTTGCAGTTGGTATTGAAGATTTTGAAGATATTCAAGCTGACTTAGAACAAGCATTATCAAAATGTTAATGATTTAAAAATTGAAAAATAGAGTAGGCCTTTTTTGTTTACTTTTTTCAATTATTCTGATTCTATTCGGGATAGTAGCAACCAGTATTGGCGTTGTTACTATCCCGTTTCATCAAGTTATACAAATCATATTAGCGCAATTTGGAATTGGTGATGTTTCTCAAATTCCTGAAAATTATGTGCTTACAGTTACTCAGCTTCGGTTACCCCGAATAATCATGAGTTTATTAGCCGGTTCCTCACTAGCGATTTGTGGCGCCGTATTTCAGTCGGTTTTCAGAAATCCGATTTGTGATCCCTATATTTTGGGAATCTCTTCAGGTGCCTCTTTAGGCGCAGCGATTGCTTTTATTCTGGGTCTCGATATTCTAATTTTTGGAATTACAATACCTGCATTAATAACTGCATTACTTACTTTATTTCTAATTCTTGGCATTGCCGGAATGTCTAAGCGAAATTCCAATGACACCCTTTTGTTAACCGGGATTGCTGTCAATTTTTTAATATCTGCTGTAATCACGCTGTTGATTGTTCTTAACAAACAAGAGATGCAAAAGATTATCTTCTGGACTATGGGAAGTTTAGCATCTGTATCCTATAAAGAGATTTTATTCTTTTTACCGATCTTTTTCGGATCTGTTTTTATGCTGTTTTTCTATTCCAAAGATCTGAATATAATGCAGTTGGGTGGTGATACTGCTAAAACATTAGGGGTTAACTCTAAAAAAATCACCATCATTTCATTATTTATATCCTCACTTTTAATTGCCGCAGTAGTATCCATTTGTGGCGTGATTGGCTTTATTGGATTGATTGTACCTCATATTGTTAGGATTATCTGGGGAAATAACAACCGGATTTTATTTATTTTCTCCATTTTTATTGGAGCATTGTTTTTATTAATCGCTGACACCTTAGCGAGAACCCTTGCCATTAATTCAGAATTACCGGTCGGTAGTATTACTGCTATTGCCGGAGCACCTTATTTCATTTATCTTTTACTTCGAAGAAAATAGGGACTTAGGACGAAGTCCTAAGGACAAAGGTCTGGAAATAAAGGGTTTATTCAAAAAAATATTTACTTCCTTCTGTGATTAAAAAATGAATATCATTGAAATTTGTCAACCACCTGTTTACTGTCAAAGAGATTATTGTTTTGTACTCTAATTCGGGTACAATATTCCAGGCATTAACTTCAACATCCATTTGAAAGGGCTTTAAATGTTCTATCAATTGAGTTAACTGATATAATTTTTTTTCCGATAAAAAGGGGTGATTATATAGATCGAGATTGGTATTTATTGTTATCAAATGATCGAGGAGATGATCACCTGTTAGAACTCTGTTTCTAAAACTAAATTGATCATACCAAACCTTATCTTTAATGGTAACATTATCATAAATATCTTTAATCTCCATGAATAAACCGCAATAGGTACTTCCCCAAGATCTAAATGAAACTGTGGAAGAATCGTAAAATATGAAATATAGTCCTTTATAGATCATACTTAAATCATAAATAACATATCGGGAAGCGATATATCTATATGCTAGTTTTGGAAGGTTATACTCATCTTTAGAACAAGAATAAAATGGTATTTTTTTAAAAATTGCAAATTCTTCGGCTTTTTTTATTTCAAATTCCTGAGACATATTATTTTTTTGCAAAAATAGATTTTTTTTTGAAATATTCGCAGAGTTCCCAAAAATGCCGCGAATGCGCTAATAATAAACGAATAATTTACCAACCTCTAATTAGCTTATTTGCTTATTATCACATTTGCTTATTATCACATTTGCTTATTATCACATTTGCTTATTATCACATTTGCTTATTATCACATTTGCTTATTATCACATTTGCTTATTATCACATTCGCTTATTCCCAATCCCAATACTCAACAAATTACTTGATCTTCAAAGCCTTTTGCACAATGGCGTCCTCTTTATTGAGAACCGGATAAAAAGCTTCATCCTGATAAATATTTCTTCCAATTAAAGCTTTTAACCAATATCTTATTTTACTTTTTTCTAAAGAACTTAATGGTGCAAGTTTTACGTTAGATTTGTTAGAAAAGAATGCAATATATTGATTAACAATATTATCATTAACTACAAACTGAGAAACATAAGTATTCGCTTTTGGATATTTTCCAATGATATTGCTTTTGTTTTCATTAGAATAGTTAAAGCAAAATTCAATTAATAAAGTAGAATTTATCAATTGTTTGTATGACTCCGACATTTTAGTCTGGTCAACCGGTACAAATTGATCCGGCATGATTCCGCCCCCACCGTAAACAATTCTTCCTTTTCTGGTTTTATATTTCAATTTAGGATCGAATTTCGTACTATCTACCTTATAAAGCTCTCCATCTTCAAAACGTTTGGCAAAATCTTCATAATAGGCTTCAACTCCATTTTGATATTCTCTTTGTATACATCTTCCGCTAGGAGTATGGTAACGAGCAATTGTTAATCGTAATGAGGACCCATCAGAAAGGGGAATTTGTTGTTGTACTAATCCTTTTCCAAAAGATCTTCTCCCTACAATAATTCCTCTATCATTATCCTGCACTGCGCCGGCTACGATTTCACTAGCTGAAGCACTAAATTCATCAATTAAAATGATCAGCTGTCCCTCTTCAAAATCACCTTTCGAAGTGGCATATATTTTCTCAGTTTGTGAATGTTCCCCTTCTGTATACAAGATCATATCCCCTTTTTTAAGAAAATGATCGCAGATGTTGATGGCGGCATCTAAATAACCACCTGCATTGCCTTGTAAGTCAACAATTAACTTTTTCATTCCTGAATTTTGAAGCTGATGTAAAGCTTTGGTAAACTCTTCAAAAGTGGTTGCCCCAAACTGATTGATTTTAATATATCCAGTTCCCGGAACAATCATATAAGCGATATCAACAGAATAGGTTTCGATCACATCTCTAGAGATTTTGAAGTTTAATGGGTTTAAAACGCCTGGACGTTTAATCCCAATTTCTACAATTGTCCCCTTTTTGCCTCGCAATAACTTAAAAACTTTATCATTAGTAATCTTTGTACCGGCTATCTTTTGTTTGTCCACAAAAACAATTCTGTCCCCGGCTCTGATTCCGGCTTTTGCAGAAGGACCACCTGCAATGGCATTGATGACCATTACGGTATCATTCATGATGTTAAATTGAACACCAACTCCTTCAAAAGCTCCCTCCAAACTCTCTTGCTGTACTTTATTTTCCTCAGCGGTTGAGTATGTAGAATGAGGATCTAGTGATTCTAACATTGATGAGATCGCTTTTTCCATTAACTTTTCTGTATTGACCGTGTCAACGTAGTTTTTATTGATATAGTAGAGCACTTCCTCCAATTTATTCGTACGACCCGCTACCATTTTTTCCATCTTTTTATCTATCAGGTAAGAAACGCCAAAGAGAACGATAAAAATCGAAAATAAAAATATGAGAATGTAAAAAAGAATTTTGTTTACGGTGTTTTTCATTATTAATGCAATTGATTTTGAATTGAAGTTTTTTGTTATTTAGCTTTAAGTAAGTATTGGATTTTTTGATTGGTTACGATCAAAACTATTTTTTTTGCCTTTTTAAAGAAGCCTGATGTAATAAATCTAAGAAATTGACTATAAAATCCTGAAATTCAGGATCAGGAAGTGCATTTGCGCAGTATTTAGTAACAACAGATTTCCATTGCTCAGGTTGCAGTAAAGCAATATTATTGGATTGTTTGATTTTGGCAATTTCATCAACGATTTCCATCCGTTTTCTTAAAAGTTCACTGATTTGAGTGTCAATAAGAGCAATCATATTTCGATGTTTCAGAAGTTCCATCTCTGTTGATGTACTTATTGAAGATTTAAAGTTCAAGGATTCAATCAGATGAAGAAATTGCACTGGGGTAAGTTGTTGACTGGCATCACTTAATGCATGTTTAGGATCATGATGAACTTCTAGCATCAAGCCATCAAAACCATAATCCAAAGCAATTTGAGAAATTTCAGGGATATAATTAATGGTTCCGCTGATGTGGGATGCATCACAGAGTAAAGGAATTTCAGGAAAGTGAGATTTTAAAATGATGGGAATTTCCCACATGGGGTTATTACGGAACACTTGCTCTTTATCAATCGAAAATCCACGATGAACGGCCATGATTTTATGTATTCCGGCCGCTTTAATTCTTTCAATAGCTCCTATCCAGGTTTTAAGTTCAGGAGTTATAGGATTTTTAACAAATATATCGATCGGTTGATCTTTTACACGATCTGCAATTTCCTGAACTAAGAATGGATTTACGGTAGTTCTGGCACCAATCCAGATGGCATCTATTTGATTGTCAATACATAATTGTACCTGATCCCCTCTGGCAACTTCTACACAAATTTTGTAATTGTAATCACGTTTGATTTTTTTCAACCAATCTATTGCTTCAATTCCGGCTCCACTAAAATCATTAGGGTGGGATCGTGGTTTCCAGATTCCTGCTCTAAAATAGGAGATAGGAATCTGCAATTGATGGATCTGTTCAGCAGTAGTCTGTAATTGAGATTCAGATTCTGCTGCACAAGGACCGGCAATCAAGATTTTATTGTTTAGTTCCATATTTCAGAAAGGATATTAATTCCTGAGTTCATATTGGAAATGCGATAATCTCCTAAAGGCAGCAATTCACCTTCAACTTCACCTAAAATGTAAGGATTTGTTTTAATCTCGATGATGCTTGCTTTATAAGATGTGATCTCCTTTAATTTTTCAACATGAGAGCCATCATAAAGATTTTTGACATTTTTAATTACTTTAAATTTCGAAACTTTATCAATCACGATCAACTCAAAAAAATGATCATTTGGAATTGCATTAGGACATTGTTTCATTCCGTTACCATTAAATTGACCGATTCCAATGGCGAGAGAAATGATTTCTTTATCCAAAATTTTATCATCAACCTTTAATTGTACTTTATGAGCTTTTTGACTCATTAGTGTTGTAAAAAGACTGAAAAGATACACCGCCTGAGGTAGAATTTTTGGTTTTTTATCAGCCGTATTTTTAATAATTTCAGCATCAAAACCAAATCCGGCAATATTAAGGAAAAATCTTTTATCTATACATGTATCATTTTGAATGACTTCAACCAACCCAATATCATGATTTGTAAAGGACCCGGAAGAAATAAATTCGCGGGTATACAAAAAAGTGTTTTTTGAAAAATGGGTTCTGGCCCAATCATTACCGGTGCCCAAGATGACGGGAATCATGAAAACTTCATGAGGTGCAATATTGCTTTCCATTACACCATTTATAAAACTGTTAAAAGTACCATCTCCACCAATCACCATAAAATGGCGTTTTCCTTCCAATAAAAGAGTATTAATCAATTTCTTTGCGTCAGAAACTTGCTCTGTCAAATGATATTGATATGTGATTTTTAGTTTTTTAAGATATTCTTCAATTTGGTTCCAATAATCGCCACTTTTATGTGACATGGCTGAAGGATTTAAAATGATTTGCCAGGAATAGTCTTGAATAGTAATTTTCATCTTTTATAATTAAACCTGCAAAATTAACATTTTTTTGCACATAAAGGTTACATAGTACTGAATTTATTGTGATTAGATAACAAATATTAAAGAAATCAATTTCATTATTTGCATAAATTATGTATCTTTGTAACCCCAAAAAAAGAGGGGATTTTGAATTAAAAAAATTATAAAAATAAAACCAATTATATGATGTCAAAGTTATTATTACTAGGAGATGAGGCAATAGGGCAAGCGGCTTTAGATGCCGGAATTTCAGGTGTTTACGCATATCCCGGAACCCCTTCCACTGAAGTGATGGAGTATGTTCAACATTCAAAACAAGCGATTGAAGGGAATGTACACCGTTTATGGTCGTCGAATGAAAAAACTGCGATGGAAACTGCCATTGGAATGTCTTATGCAGGAAAAAGAGCTATCGTATGTATGAAACATGTTGGCCTTAATGTAGCTGCAGATCCATTCATGAATTCAGCTATTACGGGAGCTAATGGAGGTTTAGTGTATCTTATCGCTGATGACCCTTCCATGCACTCTTCTCAAGATGAACAAGATTCGAGATTTTTTGCAAAATTTGCTTTTATCCCAACGTTTGAACCTTCAAACCAACAAGAAGCGTACGATATGACTTATGAAGCATTCGCTTTTTCAGAAAAATACAGAATTCCTGTGATGATGAGAGTTACTACACGTTTAGCACATTCCCGTGCCGGGGTAACTCGTAGAGCAGTTCTTCCTCAAAATGAAATTAAATTATGCGAAAATAAAAGACAATTTATATTATTACCTGCTCATGCAAGAGTTTACTACAAAGAACTACTAGCAAAACAACCATTATTAGAAAAAGAAGCATTACAATCAAAATTCAATAGCTATATTCCCGGAACAGATAAATCTATGGGAATCATTACAACCGGGATTGCATACAATTATGTAATGGAGAATTATGTTGATACAAAATGTCCATACACAATCCTTAAAATCACTCAATATCCTATTCCAACCGAATTGGTTCAAAAAATCACCGATGAATGTGACTCCGTTATGGTTGCTGAAGAAGGTTATCCTCTTGTTGAAGAACAATTAAAAGGTTTGTTAAATAATGGAAAACCGGTTAAAGGTAGATTAGATGGTACTTTACCTAGAGATGGTGAGTTAAATCCAAATATTTTAGCTGTAGCCTTAGGATTACCAAATACATACGGAACTGATGTTCCTGAAATAGTAGCTCCTCGTCCTCCTGCATTATGTTTAGGTTGCCCTCACATTGATTCTTACACAGCTCTTAATGAAGTGATGGATCAATACACTCCCGGTCGAGTTTTTTCTGATATAGGTTGCTATACTCTTGGAGCTCTTCCTCCTTATAATGCAATCTATTCAACTGTTGATATGGGTGCTTCAATCACAATGGCAAAAGGTGCTTCCGATGCCGGCTTACGCCCTGCTGTTGCTGTTATCGGAGACTCTACATTTACTCATAGTGGAATAACCTCTTTATTGGATTGTGTGGTTGAAAATACACCTATTACTGTGTTTATTTTAGATAACTACACTACCGGTATGACTGGTGGTCAAGATTCTAATGCATTAGGCCGTATCGGAAATATTTGCAAAGGATTAGGTATCCCTGAAGAACATATTCATGTGATCACACCTTTGAAAAAATTCCATGAAACCAATGTTCAAATTATTAAAAAAGAGATTGAATATCAAGGTGTTTCTGTGATTATTCCTACAAGAGAGTGTGTTCAAACATTAAAAAAGAAATTGACTAAAAAATAGTCGTCTCAAAAGTATTAAAAGATTAATAAGTATAATATTAAAATATGAAAATAGACATCATTTTAGCAGGAGTAGGTGGACAAGGAATTCTATCCATTGCATCTATTATAGGATATGCAGCCCTAAAAAAGGGGTTGAATCTTAAACAAGCTGAAGTTCATGGTATGAGCCAAAGAGGGGGAGATGTTCAATCTCATTTTCGCTTAGCAGATCATGAAATTGCTTCCGATTTAATTCCTCAAGGTCAAGCTGACTTAATCATTTCCGTAGAACCTATGGAATCTTTAAGATATATGCCATGGTTATCTCCAAAAGGATGGTTAATCACTAACGATCAACCTTTTATTAATATTAAAAACTATCCTGAACCTGAAGTTTTAGCAGGAGAATTGAACAAATTACCTAATAAAGTGGTAATCAATGCCGATAAAATTGCAAAAGATCTGGGTTCTGCCAGATCTGCAAACATGGTGATTTTAGGTGCTGCTTCCCCATTTATCGATATTGAATTTTCAGCTATTGAAAATGCTGTATCTGAGGTATTCGCCAGAAAAGGGGAAGAGATCGTTAATGTTAATTTAGCATGCCTTCGCGCCGGACGTGAATTTGCTCAACAAAATCAATAAATATGAAAAGGAATCTGTTTCTCAAAAAATTGGTGTTTGCTTTATTAGCAATGAGTATCCTTTTTTCTTTGGATAGCTGTTCTTCCAAACAAAACTATCTCTCAAAAGGTCGTTCTTCATCTTATTCAAAAGTGAGAACCCGACAACCTTCATGGAATAGTACTACTTCCTTGAATGTTAGGTACAAAATGAAAAAGAAAAAAAGTAAATCAACAGCTGTAAAGAAAAAGAAAAATATATTCCAAGCCAAGTCAAGAGAATACAATCCTAATCCCAAAGATTAAGTGTAAACAAAAAAGTCCCGGTCTTGGAAACAATTTATCGGGACTTTTTTTGTATTTTTGAAGTCAAATTTTTTGTTTTAAAATTATTGTAATTTAACATATTATATTTTATTAATTGGCGCATAAGAAGAAATCTGATATAGAAACTAAAAAGTACTGCTTTGTTGTAGTAGATGATGATCCCAATAATGTAATTGTTCTGAGCTATATTTTGCAAGGAAGTGGATTAGAAGGGGAAATCATCTATTTTGATAATCCAAAGGATGCACTTAGGTTTTTTGAAAATCATGAGTGTGATTTAATGTTTCTTGATGTTGAAATGCCTGAAATGACAGGTTTTGAATTTATGGAACAACTCAAGAACCCACCGTACACAATTGTCCTTACTTCTTATTCACAAAAATATGCCGAAAAAGCTTTCTATTTTTTAGATAAAAATCTAATTGATTTTATTTCTAAAGATAATCTTTTAAATTCATTACCAAGAATTAAAGAACGTTTTATTGAAAGATATAAAGATCATTATATCTACGCAAAATGCAAAACCGGTGTTGATGATATTATCAGAGTCCCATTTGCAAAGATTAAAATGTTTAATAAAGTAAGAAGTTTGGTTTATCTTATTTTAGAAGATGCTCCTTGTGATTACTATTATTTGGAAACTACTTTGGAAGACATTGAAATGAAACTTCCCAAAGGAAGTTATTATCGCGTTAGAAAAGGAAAAACAATCATTATTGCGCACATGAAAAACTATATTTCAGGCAAAATCAGTTTAGGTAATGACTATAACGGTGATGAAATATTTATTGAAGTTCCATTCCGAGATAGAAAAACTTTTGTCACTTTCTTTGAAGACAGACATTCAATGATCACCTTTAAAGAGTAAGCTAAGAAAAATATTTCCCTATTAAAGCAATTAATAACTCTCTATTAATCGGTTTTGAAATGTATTCATTGCAACCGGATTCGATTGCTAATTGTGAATCTTCACTCATAGCAAATGCACTCTGAACAATGATAATAATATTATGATGAAATGCGCGAATCCTTTTTGTAGCATCCAAACCATTCATACCGGGCATTTTGATATCCATTAAGATGAGGTCAATTTCCGGATGCTCTTGAACGATTTTAATACTGTCTTCCCCAGATTCTGCCCGGTAAACTTTATTTGTTATCCCTTTTAATATCGTCATGAGATATAAAAAACTAGTTTCATCATCTTCAGCAATCAGTATGTTGAGTCCGTTTTTTAGATTGGGGATTAAACTTCTTTTATCATAAAAGTATTCATCCTTATGCAAAATAGTTTGGTAGGGTAATGAAACAAAGAATGTTGATCCAATCCCTTTCTCACTTTCAACCCAAATTTGCCCTTCTAAGGAATCAATATATGCCTTTGCAATAGATAACCCTAACCCTGAGCCCTCATAATTTCTTGTTAATGAAGTATCTGCTTGTACAAATCTCTCGAAGATTTGATTCGTATTCTCTTTTGAAATGCCTATGCCAGTGTCTTTTACATAAAAAATCATACGGTCTTCCTTTACGTAGTTTCCAATTTCTATATACCCACTCGATGTGAATTTGATCGCATTTTTGATCAAATTGGTTAAAATTCCTTCTAATTTGTGCTTGTCGGTTTTGATAAATAAATGATCTTTCTCAATAAGCAGTTTTGTTTTTAGTTTAAGTCCCTTTTCATAAATTTCAGGTTGAAAAAAGTCTATTAAATCATTCATTATCAGTAAAATATTTACATCTTCAATATCAGTATGTAAATGACCTGACTCAATTTTGGACATTTCGATAATGTCATTAATTGTGCTTAAAAGTCTTTCACCACTTTTGTTAATGATATTGATGTATTTATCTCTGGTTTCGTGACTTAAGTCTATATCTTGAAGCAAACTTAGAAATCCTAATATTCCATTCATAGGTGTTCTAATCTCATGACTCATATTAGTGAGAAAATGCGATTTCAATCGGTTGCTCTCTTCAGCTTTCTCTTTAGCGGTAATCAATTCTAATTGAGCATTTTTACGTTCTGTAATATCTCGAATATAAGCTAACAGCCAATTGTTATTCTTTCCTGATACTTGTGATAATGCTACTTCAACAGGAAAAATGGAACCATTGGCATGTAATCCTTCCATTTCGATCACTTTTCCAATGATATTTCCTTGATGAGTACTCAGGAATTTTGCCCAAGCACCTTCAAATTGAGCTCTATATTTTTCAGGCATAATCAATTGATGAACATTTTTCCCTATAACATCTTGTTCAGTATGCCCAAATATTTTTTCAGCGGCAGGATTCCAATATACGATATTGCCATTTTGATCAATAATGATAACTGCATCTAAAGCAGCATTTCCAATAGTTAAAACCTTGTCTTCACTTTCTTTAATCTCAGTTTCAGCTGCCTTTAATTGAGCAATTAATCTTGCCTGTTGTACATTCTGGTAGGCTGAGTTTGACATCTGATTAGCAATATGATATAAAGAATGGGCAACTTTCTCGAAAGTATCTGCATCCATTGAAGGCACTTTATAAAAAGCTTCGACTAGTTTTTCTTCATCTTCGTCAATTCTTTGTGCTAATGCTCTCACATGATCTTCAGTAACCGAATTATCCCTAACTTGTCCAATAAGCCAGTTCGCAATATGTTGCCCCCCCACTGTAATTTTTGCTCCGGCATGCATCAATCCAATACTTTTGCAGTATTCTCCCATTTTCCTATCATCTAATGGGGATCCCGGAATTGGATTGGATTTTAAGCATAATTCACATCCTTTTGTTGAATTTAACATGATATCACCACACAATTCAGTAAAATTACTCCTTTGAGTGATTAGATTTCCATTTAGGTAGGTCATCACCGCAGATACACCAGTCGCTTCAGAAAACCTGTCTTGAATATTCTGAAGTTCATCTATATTGAAAATATCACTAATAGCAATCTTTTCTAAGTCGTCAAGCGGTTGAGTCAAAGCAATAATTCTTTTCTCCAAAGCAGC
>Ga0209099_1001051_pt1 | contig 29946 bp, 14 predicted proteins | sample AD_JPNHW2_MetaG_FD_184430 | JGI IMG/M metagenome (GOLD analysis project Ga0209099, IMG submission 184430) | Active sludge microbial communities of municipal wastewater-treating anaerobic digesters from Japan - AD_JPNHW2_MetaG (SPAdes) (version 2) | ecosystem: Engineered > Bioreactor > Anaerobic... | reverse complement strand
TTTCAGAGGATTTTCTAATTTTTTAGAAAATTGTTTTACATATTCTCCCCACGCATCAAATGTTTCAAATCCCCATTTATTCCATCCGGCTCCCTGATAGTAAGTGTACTTTTCGTTTGGATTTACTTGCTGAATTCCAAGAATATGATTGTCCTTTTCCAGAATGTTTGTGAAGCTTTTTTCGCCGATAACAGCTTCGTATAATTCTCCGTTAATGCTATCTGTTGGCTCTGCATGAAGAAAATAGTTTTTTCCGGTAGAAATTAGCTTTTTTTCCTCTTTCGAGTTGCGCGTGACAATGCCGGTTGCTACAGGTAAGGTATTCCCTTTGAAATTATAAATTAAGGTTATTTTGTTTAACTGGCTATTCGCGTCAAGAGTGATTATCCGTGTTTCACTGATTTCAGTTTTATCAGCCGGAAAGGATGCATAGTTGAGTTTTACAGTTGTACGCAGTGGACCGTTATCTAGTATTTCGTAGCTGACAAAGTTTTTACTGAACCATAACTTTTGATTTACGAAAGGAGTGGTTGCTCCGGCTCCTAATGTCGGACCAACTTTATACATATCCAATCCTTCTCCATGGTCGGTATGATAGCTTTGCTTGCCGGTTAAATCATCGGCATACCATTTATTTATGATCAATTTGTCTGTTCGTTTTGTCCAGACGTCTATTCCACTGCTTATTTCGCCGGTAGCCTGCAGAGTAGGACCATATACCCGAAAAGCTATTCTGTCATTTTCCCAGCAATAATCATCTTTACGCTCAGGCACAAATCTTCCGTAAGCTTTAGATTGAAATGGAGCAGGAATTCCTTTTTTTATTGTATATGAAGCTTTGCTATTAGCCTTTACAGATACCGGAAAAATCAACAGTGAATCTGTTGACTGATTGCTATTGCTCGCAATCTGAAAATCTACCTGATTGGAATCATGATCAAGTAAAATGAAACGTTCGTTAGTCTTCAATCCCAGTTTGTTGACTACTGATGATTTGTTTATCTCGATGATTTCTTTATTTCTGTCAAAATCAGCTTGATTATACACTATCACATTAAGATGCTTTGATGACGAGCAACTTATAAGCATCAAGGTTGCTGAGCATGCAATGATGAGTTTTTTCATTTTGATGATGATTATTGCGGTTGTTTGCCAATATAAGCTAAAATTCCTCCGTCTACATATAAAATATGTCCGTTTACAAAATCAGAGGCTTCAGAAGCTAGGAATATGGCCGGTCCTTTCAAATCCTGGGTTTTTCCCCAGCGGGCAGCAGGTGTTTTTGATATTATAAATTCGTCAAAAGGATGGCGTGAACCGTCAGGTTGTTTTTCTCTTAATGGTGCCGTTTGTGGTGTTTCAATATAACCCGGGCCTATACCGTTACACTGTATATTATATTCACCGTATTCAGAGCAAATATTTTTTGTCAACATTTTCAATCCTCCTTTTGCTGCTGCATACGCCGAGACAGTTTCACGTCCGAGTTCGCTCATCATAGAGCAGATATTGATGATCTTGCCACGACCTTTTTTTATCATACCAGGAATGACCGCTTTTGAAACTATAAATGGACCATTCAGGTCAATATCAATCACTTTTCGGAAATCAGCAGCACTCATTTCATGCATTGGAACGCGTTTGATGATGCCTGCATTGTTAACAAGGATGTCAACAACACCTATTTCATTTTCAATTTGTGCGATCATTTGGTTTACTGCATTTTCATCGGTAACATCGCAAATATATCCGTGTGCAGTGATTCCTAAATCTTTGTATGCAGCTATACCTTTGTTTACTAAGTCCTGGTTTACATCATTAAACAGAATAGTTGCTCCTGCTTCAGCCAATGCTGTAGCTATAGAAAAACCAATTCCATAAGTAGCTCCTGTAATTAAAGCATTTTTCCCTGTCAAATCGAATAAATTCATAGTTTAATAAGTTTATAAGTTGTAGAATATATTTGTAAGTTTGAGAAGATAAAAACGATTTATCCAAAAAGATGCCAGTAATTGATGCTAATTGCTGTCCGTTTTTTTCAGTTTTATCGAATTGTCTTGCCGGTTGTTGTCGCAATTTACAATTAAAATCGTTGTATCATTCAGTGTTTCTGTTTTGATAAAATCATAGTTTTTTTCTGTTTTCCAAATACCGTTCAAAGTTACATTAATTTCCGAAGTTTTCGAAGGATTATCTTTCCAACTACGTGAATAAACACTCCTTTCAAGTCGTTTCCCGTTATTATCGTAATTGTCGTCCGGTTTTCCATCGTAGAAACGCAAATCAGGGTCAGAAACAGCAATTGTTAACTTATTTGCTATCGATTCGTCAGTCATTATCAAACAAGGTGTATCGACCTTTTTTACTAATAAATTAGCTGTGGTTGAAGGTTCAAAAAAAACATAACCGGACATTTTCGTTTGTTTATCAAAAACAATATGAGCCGTCGAGTCGCTTTGATGGACAATATATGAAGGTTCTTTTGCTTTTAAATACAATTTCAACTCTTTTTCAGATGGTTGAATCAATATCAAATATTCATATCGTCCGTTTTTCAGGTCACCACCGTGATTAATTGATGCTAAAGCAAAATCATTGCTGGTTGGAGCATCAGTTTCCTCATCAAATGACTGCTGAACAGATTTGGAAAATTGTACCTCTCCATTTTTTACAAAGAAATAATTGTTTTGTCCATCTGAGATAATTGTTTTCTCTTTTTTTACAGTTTCCTTATAAGGAAATTCCGTAATATTTTTTCCGTTCAAATAGTACGATTTGTTAATCTGGTCTATGTAAGTCTGAAAAAGGGTAGTTTGAGTTGGCAGTGGCAGAGCCGATTGAATATCAGAACCTAAAGCAACAGCTCTGTTGTCAAAAAAGAATACAGATTTTCGGGCACGTAGAGAACCATTGTACTTATCGTGTTCGTGCAATTTCATCGCAAAAGCTCCCTGTTTGTTATCCAGCGAAATACCACCGGCGAATGCTTCGTCGGATAACAGCATTTCCTCAAAACCGGAGAACTGATCCAGGTTTTTTATTTTTGCTCGCAATTCTTTCAAAGGTAAAACCGTGGCAGTTGTTCCGGGAAAGTGATTCCAATCCCATCCTTCCTGCCGAAAACCCGAACCTTCATTTGAGACCGGAGTTCCGGTTGCTAAAATTTGTATAGAACCGTGATTTATGTATCGTCCGTACATGTTTTCGCCACGATATATCTCAGTTGACCACAAATAACGACTGTGTCCCATTGCTGAAACCATCCAGTTATCTCTTCGATGTATATTCAGACAGGAATATGGAAAAGACCAGTTCCCGTTTGGAGAATTTTCAGCAATAAATCCAGCTTTTTTCAAGTCTTTTGATCTGATCGTTTCCTTTGGAATTAGTCTGAGGTAAGCTGCTGCAAGTTCCGAGTCAACCACCTGTTTTGTATCTGGACTTCCCGCTAAAGCCAGCAACGCATAATGTTCGGGATTTAACTGTCCTTTTCCATCGGGATGACGACCTGACAGTGAAAGGGGCCAGGTACGCAGATTACAATAAATCCGCATAGATAAGAGAGCCTTTTTTAATATTTCGTGGCTTTCCTGTGAAATCTTGAAATTTGTTTTGTTAAGCAGATAAACCGATTGAACAGCTCCGGTTAATCCGCCTACTGCATAAGCAGGATAATTGTGACGATGATGAAAAATCGAGCCATCGGCTTTGAAGGATCCTCTTGTCCCGTTTGAGTATTTAAAACCCTGATCGACCCACCGGGAAAAAGCATGAAGATAACGTATTTTCGATGCAACATCGTCAATCATCAAAATGCTGGTAAGCCTTCCAATAAGACTCGTATTAAATGCATCAATATCCATTTCCACATCTTTGGTGTCAGTTTTTACTTCGCCGGTACCTGCAAACCACTCCATTGACTGTTGTATGGTTTTATCCAGTTTGTTTTCCTTTAACGGTTTTGCCATTAAAAACATTGCAGGATAATAATCCCTCATGCTATATCCTAAGTGGTGTAATGTGCCCATTCCGCTTCCGGCCTGAAATCCCTGATCGAGCAAATGTTTCGTCAACAGAATAAACATTTCTGAAAATTGTTTTTTCTCTTTTTCATCAGTCGAAAGATTGTAACTGACAGCTAAATCAAATAAGGTTTTTACTGCTGAACTTAATCCCATCGGATTATCAAAAATCTTGTTGTAACGTTCAGCACCGAGATATTCGTAGGTTTCACCGTAGCGTTCAAAAAAAACGGGAAGCCCTTTTACAGATCCATCCTGGTTTAGTGAAATTTGATATTGATCGAACGATTTTCTTAAATCTTCAACCGATTTTATTTTCTTTCCTTCTAATAGTAAATTTCTTAAGCGGTTTGAAATAATTTCAGTACCTTCTTTTTCGGATATTGAAAAAGAAGAATTCAGAGGAATATCAAAATCTTTATTCCACGAACGAAGTAATATAAGCCAGTGATTTTCTGTGTTTTTATTGATGAAAGGTGCCTGAAAGTCAGCTGTATGCTGACGCACATCCTGCATTGAAGAAAGCATCATATGATCAAAATAAAGTGTGCCTTCAGGAGTATCGGGCGCAGTAAAACGAACCTCATCCATTCCTTCAACAGGGGTTCCCTGCATATCACGGTTGAAAGCAATCCAGGCTCCCCGCCAGCCTGAAAAATCTAAATTATAATCAAAATAACATTTGACCTGATTTTCTTTCAAAAATTCCACTTTCAGTTTTTCGTTTTTCAATGGTTTCTCAGAATAAACCCAAAAAACAAAAGTAGAAACAAAAGCGTCGCTTTTCTTTTTCAGCGGAATGTAACCGACATTTTGTTTAATCTCCCATTGAGCATTTGGTGCATTCCACGACCATTTAAGACTTTTTTTCAGATGTTTAAAATGATCTCTGCTGATTGATAAAGAGGATTTACCGTCCCTCGAAATATTGAGAGCTATTGTTTCAAAAGAAAGAATAGCAGGATTATCATATTCTTTGTTTGTTTTCTCAGCAAATGTCGAATTTACTAGAAGAATGAGAATAAGTAAGAGCAGTAAGTAATTCTTTATCATGTTGTTAATGCATTTGTTTTTAATGAGAACTTTGAATTTCAGACAATTATTGTCTGAAATTCATATTCAGAAGTAATTTGCTATTTTCTCTGTATTAACTTTATTTCTCAATGTTTCTTTGTCTGATTACTGCCTCAAGATAATAATAGTCTGCATAGTTAAGCGGAACATCTATTTCGTGTCCGTGAGGAATACTTCCAACCGAATGCATCAAGAGAAAATTGCCGTTCGTTCCAACTAATGCTGTGAATACGGGACTGCTTAACGATGACATAATTTTGTCGGCAGTTTCTTTGTATTCGGTTTTACCATAACCAACAAGCTCATACAAAGCTGAAGCTATTATGGCAGCCGCAGAAGCATCTCGTGGCTCGTTCGGAATGTTTTGTGCATCGAAATCCCAGTATGGAACCAAATCCTTTGGCATATTTTTATTGTTAAAAATAAACTTGTATATGTTTTCTGTAGCTTCCAGATACCTGGGATCGTGTGTATATCTATAACACATTGTGAATCCATACAGTGCCCATGCCTGACCACGTGCCCACGCCGATTCGTCAGAATAACCCTGAGCAGTCTGTTTGTGACGAACTCCACCTTTTATCTTGTCGTAATCAATTACGTGATAACAGCTCCAGTCTTTACGGAAATGATTTGCCAGCGTATTGTCGGCATGTGAAACAGCCATTTTATAATATGTAGAATCACCCGAAAATTGAGTAGCCTTGAACAGTAATTCCAAATTCATCATATTGTCAATGATTACCGGACACATCCATCCACGTTTAGCCTGCCAGCCTTTATCCTCATTCCAGGACTGTATTACTCCCGGTATTGGACGGAAACGTGTAGCCAAAGATTTGGCAGCCTCAATAATGACATCCCTGTATTTCTCGTTTTCGGTATAAGTAAGTGCATTACCATAACTACAGTTAATCATGAATCCGACATCGTGATGCCATTTCAGATACTTGATCGAATCTAAAGTTTCGGTATATTTCACTCCAAGATCGAGCCATTTTTTGTTTTTAGTCAGGTCGTACATGTAAAACATGGTACCAGGGAAAAAACCACTGGTCCAGTCATCAGAAGGTATATATTTTACTACTCCGTCAACTACAGTTCTTGGATTAATAAATCTGGCAGAGTCCTCTATGAGTTTAACCTGAAATCCAATCTGCTGTTCGGCAGTTGAAATGATGTCTGAAAACTGATTACGTTGATTAGTTTTACTAGTTGCAGAGTTGCAGCCAACTATTGTAAACGTAAGTATTGATGCTATTAAAATGTGTTTTATTTTCATCTTGTTCTTATAATTTTAATTGATCCATTTAAAGGTTTTTGATACTTCAATGTTTGAAACAGTACAGATATTAACTCCTTTAGCAATATCACCTGTGTTAATGATTACTTGTTGCGAATTTCCATCTGATATTTGCGATTTTAATAATTTACCATCGATCGAATATACAGATATTCTTCTGTCAGAACTATCTAATTCATTGAATCTGATAATCAGATTATCGTTGTTTTTCTGATAAATAAACCAATTGTTTACTTTATTATCTTCCACTTTAGTGTAATAATTTACTGCTGAAAAATATACCGGTTCACCATCTTTCAGATTAAAACTTACTACAGTTTCATCATTTACAGGCGGATAGAAAGTTACTCCTTCGATTGCTGTTTCTTCCCGCCAGTTCCCGGCAAGTGTTATTGTAATTGATGAAGGAGAACTTACCCAACCAAAAATCGGATCGGTAACAGGCTTTAAATTTGGATTACATACCGCAAAGGATAATTTATTATCTACTATGTTCTCTTTCTGCAATAAAAGTAAAGACGAACTGCAGCTTTTTATTTTGCCGAATGAAATATTGCTCACAGCATCAAAAAATGCATAAGCATTGATTTGTGCAGGCAAATATATGATAGAGTGGAGTGTTGATGTCTGCGAATTTATTTTGTAGATGCTTCCTCCGTTATTTTGCAATTGAGCAGTCATTGCTTGCATTGCAGTCGTGTTTGTTCCCGGAACTACAACAAATGAGTAATTTTTAGATGTGGGCTTAACTCCATGATTTAAATAAGCTTTGGCAGCATTTAGTGTTGTAACCGGTGAAGCATAATCAGAACCATCTTCTTTCGGGGTACTTTGCGCATCGTATTTTACAACAATGTCATCGTTTCCCTTTGGAATAAAATATCCGGTTCCCGTAGGTGTTACAAACCAGTTATCTGTTGTTGAAGATAATGTTGTATTATATGGTTTTGTAACATTATTTCCGTTTACAACAAAATTACCATTTACGCCTGTAACAATATTCTGAAACAAATTAGTAGAAGTAAACCAGGCCGAATTATAGGTTCCGCTTGAACTGATGTTGCTTCCCAAACTTATTACCATTCCGTCAAAAGCAAACATAGACTTTTTGAAAGTAAGATTTGTCGGTGTAAACCGTTGACTTCCCCAGGAATCTATTTGATCAAAATCGGCAGCAAACATTCCGCAATCGCCCCATGACAATGCACCTGCAAAATCTTTCGTTTTGGTATATTGGTCAAACCGATCGGTTAAGTTTCTGTTGGGCATCAAATCCTGCCAGGTGTTATACTGAACAACTGTAGCGCCTTGTGGCATATTCCAGTCCCAACCACCGCCGGTGTTGTTTGTGGGCTCTCCGCTGTAAGCCAGCGATGAACCATCGTACAACACTTCGAGTGTGCCATGACTTTGATAACGCCCAAAACGATTAGCATTGCTGTAAATTTCAGCACCCCAGAATTTCGTTGTAGGTGAGCGCATAGTAACTACCCAGTTATTCTTTCGATAAATACCAATCGGACTATAATTGAACTGATAGAAACCTTCCTGGTTTGACGTGGGAACGTTATAAAAATTCGTTTTATAGAAATAATTATACTTACCCGCCAGTTCCTCATCCATTGCAGTACCCATGCAGTCGCCGCCAATACTTATCAGGTTTTGAAACAATGTTTTGTTGAAGTATAATTTCTGGCCACTTACAAAAGGATTGCGGCCTGCTAAAGAATTGGCAAAGAAGTGATTCTCATTAACATCATTGGTAGCCATCCGATACACAGAAACAACAGCTTTTTTTATTCTATTATATGCTTCAGGTGAAATGCGGTATTGGGTACCCTTTAAATAATTCATGTATTCCACCCATGTTTGGTAACAATACATGTAATTATTGTAATGTGTATTGTGATGAAAACCTGTTCCATCCGGTTTCAGTATATCATTTCCTCCAGGAATATATTCTGTATTTCGTTCAATAAAACGTCTGAATGCTTTCAATTCACGTACGGCAGTATTATCATCAGGGTAAAAAATAGCACTTGCCATGATGTGAGGAAGATAAAGATAAATAATATCTGAAACAAGACTGGTTTTGTAAATACTTTCCGGATAATACATGTTGCCATAAAAAGTAAACCAGCGAACCAATTTCAATAATTCTACTTTTTGTTCAGGCGTACAGGCATTTATTGCATTTAATAATCTGGCCGGGATATCACGTGAAGGTGTGTAATTACTGCTGGCAATAGCAAAACTACATCCTTCTGCAATTCCCTGATCTAAAATATGGTCGAGATAATTTGAAAAACGGGTCGTTATTGTTGAATTTGTTGGATTTTTCAAATAATCCGAAGCTAATACTTCCAGTCTTACTGCAATATTTGTTATTGAGTCGATGGTTAGATACTCAGGAAAGTTGTTAATAACTTTACCTTTAACACTTCCATCCGTATTTCGCTGTATATTCAATCCATCAACATAGCTACGCGCTTGAACCAAAACTGTTAAAGTTGGAGAAGCAGGTACTCTTACAAGTTTGTTCCTCAATAAATTCAAATCGGCTATTTCCTGAGATGATGCCGCTTGTACCGGAATGTCTTTGTCGAAATTGTTGATTGTGACAGGTTCAGTATTACCTGAAAAGTAATTTTTATCCAATACCCATTGATTCCCGACTACTCTGTCAACCGCAACTGTGGTGTTGAAATCCACTTTGTCAAAATATATTTTTCTGACTTTAGTATCAGTCCTTTTAAGAGTAAACTTTACTGATACAATGTCCTGCGAACTGTTAGAAGTGGAAAATTCCGTATATTTTCTGCTAAAATCACGCCATCCTTTGTAGTTTATTAAATAGAAAGCTTTTCTTCTCAATAAATTAAGCGCACTGTAATACTCAATTATTAATGTGTCGTTGGTTACCTCAGGTGAGTATAACTGTAAACGGGTGCCATTCGAAGTATTGGTCAGGAAACTTACAAAATTTACCCTGAGTGAGTTATTCCCATTTGTAATCCAACAAAGACTCTGATTCCCATCTTTAAAATGTTCGGTCGTAACAGATAAAACGTCGCCTCCTGATGCAATCCAGTCGGTTGGTGTTTCGGGTTCTTCAAACGAATAGTTTTGTCCTGAAACAAAAGTAGTCAGAGTGATAAATAATATGAATATTACATTCCTTTTCATGGTCATAATTACAGTCTTGCTGGTTGCCCTAATTTACAGTAATTTCAAATTGACGTATTAGCTCGTAAGATGATTCAAAGTTTGCATTTTTAGCCAGGAACGTGACAATATATTTACCTTTTTTATTGAATGTGTAATTATAAGCATCCAAGTCCATCGACATTTTTTTAATAGCTACTCCTGTGTCTGCTAGCCTGCTGTTAATTATCAGAGGATTTGAAATTACCCAATCGTCGTTGATTGAAGAACCGGAAGGCGATGACTGTATTCTTATTTCAGTTGAAATGTTTGACAGATTCCAAATACCCGAGCCGCCTGTGTTTTTGTACGGTGCCGTTAATGCAAGCATATCCAAAGCCTGAAATCCCATGTTTGATGCCTTGATTGCAGAAACAGCTCCGGAAGATTTCATAGTGTTTTCTATCTGCAAACCGGTTATTATCCATGTTGGTTGAGTGCTCGTATTTTGATTTGTAATGTATTGGAAAGCAACGGTAAGTTTTTTCCCCATATAATCATTCAATGGTAGTGCTACATCCACTGTACCATTACTTAGTGTTGGTAAATTGCATGACGCGGATATATCAGTCCATTGATTTTTTATCACAGCCAAAGAATCAGTCAGTTTATCGTATCCGCGTAATCCTTCGAATGTTGTTGATAAGTACACCTTCAGTGTACCTTCAATAATACCATATTGTGGCTTTGCATTAAACTTCAATGTGGAAGTGATTTCTTCGGCGGGAGTTTCCACCAGGTTTCTTTTTACATATTCATGACCTGATTCTCCGCTGTAAAATGTGATAAAATCGGGATCACCGGTGAAATTAAAAGTGATTGTTTTTCCGGAATCAACTACAAATGCATCACCTGATATCGTTCCTTCGTCAGTTGATGCTGTAACATTAAATTTTACAGGTTGTTTGAGTGCATCTTCACAACTCCATAATACGAAGCAACCAATGAGAATGGTTAATATTTTATTTTTCATTATTATCTTTTATTTTATGGATTTATCGGTTATATCTAATCAATATTTCTCTACTCCGGCTAATTACCAGCCGGGATTATTAGAGGTGATTTCTTTGTTTACTGATAGCTCGATACTTGGAATCGGGTAGTAATTATAATTTTCACTTACATTGTAATAACTGGCTGCGTATTTGAAGCCTGAGCCCCAACCTGGATCGTTAACTGAACTGCGCATCGACTGCATGTTTTTATAGAAGTCACCCCAGCGGATTAAATCCCAACGTCGAATGCCTTCAAAACATAGTTCCATAGCGCGTTCTTTTTTTACAGCATCTCTAAAAGTCGTTTGTTCCAGTGAGCCTACCTGATACTCAACAATGTGTGCTCTGCGCCTGACTTCGTTGATACAGTCATAAGCCAATTGAGTAGGAGCACTATTAATCTCGTTTTCAGCTTCAGCAATCATCAGTAATACATCACTGTATCGAAGTATCGGGAAATTTATAGGTGTGTAATTCTTGTTTTTTATCAAAACGGTTTCTAATTCGCGCCGATATTTTGCGCAGCACCGTGTTTTGTTATTATTGCTTGCCGATTGAGTCATGTCAGTACAAGGAAGTCCTTCCACAGTAGCCAAACCAGCACGTCGTTTTCCGAAATAATAATTACGTCCGGTTACTTGTTTTGGTGCAGTACTTGCGTAAACATATTCGTAAGGAGTAATATTCCAATCACAGCGGGCTGTGTCGTTTTCGCTTTCATACATGTTGAAAAGTTTCAGCGAGGCATATACAAATTTATAGCTGTAACCCGGATTGCTCATTCCTCCCTGGTTCTGGTAAGGACTTACTGTGGAATAATCGTTGGTACTACCAAATCCAATCACATTTCCGATACGACCGGCGGACCAATCAGGTGAATTAATTCTGTTTCCGGCTTCTTCTGCTTCCCAGATACTTTCTTTCTTTCCGGTACTGTTGTATTTATCCTGGCATAAATCGGTAAAGACCTGACTATAACTTTTGGTTAATTCGTGAATTCCACTTTCCTTTACCTCCAAAGCCCATTTCTTTGCTTCCTGAAAATACTTTTGAACATGGTTGTCTGCCGTTTTATTGTCTCTGAAATGTTCTCCCGCACGAAACATGTAAATACGTGCCAGAATGCCCTTTGCTGCCGACTGTGTGACATAACCCGGATTGGTATTTGCTGCTGAATTTAAGTACGGTATTGATTTTACAATCTGATTTGTAATACTGTCATAAATAATCTGTTTGTCAGTCCGTGGAAGCGACAGATTATCGACACTTTGTGCTGAAGTAAGACGAAACGGAACATCACCCCATCCCTGTATCAAATTGAAATAATAAAATGCGCGAAGAAAAACGGCTTCAGATTTTACTCTGTTCCTGATTGTCTCTGAAATGGTCTCATTCTTATCAACATTCTCAATCAGGATGTTTGCTCTGCTTATCCCGTCGTACAGAAGTCGCCAGTATGCGGAAATATACTGGTTGGTGCTGTTAGCGTCAGCTGTCATAATGCTTACAGGGGAATTAGCCCGTTGATAAAAGCTTAAATCATCACCTCCGGCGTTATATACCGGATAATAATTGCCATAGAAATATTCCTGACCCAGTGGGCTGTAAACTCCTGCCAGAAAAGACTGTAACTCAGATTCACTGTTGAAATATGTTTCAGGAGTAAGCTCGTGTGGTTGTTTGTCAAGAAACTCGCACGATGAAATAGTAAGTGTGAGTAAACTTGCAATAAATATTTTAATATATGTTTTCATCTTAATTTCGGTATTTAATTATAGTGTCAGATTAACTCCAAAATTTGCAGAAGCAGCTCTTGGGTATGCGGAAAAATCCAGGTTGGGTGTCAGAGCTTTTTCTCTGATTGAAACTTCGGGATCATATCCGGAATAATTATCCCAGGTGAACAAATTCTGAGCAGAGAGATACACTCTTAACGAATTAATTTTTAATTCTTTAATCAGTTTTTTTGGAAAATTGTATCCCAATGATAAGGTTTTCAGACGGAGGTACGAACCATCTTCAATAATTCTGCTTGAATACAGAAGATTGGATGATGAATTGTTCACTCTCGGAATATCACTGTCAGGATTGTCAAAAGTCCAACGATCGGCATAGCTTGCAAACTGATTTAGATCTTTACGTTTAGCAAATGAAGTTTCAAACATCAATCGGTTGGCATTGATGATATCAGCACCATAAGACCATTGAAAGAATATGCTTAAATCAAAATTATGATACGAAAAGTTGTTTGTAAATCCACCAACGTGAATAGGATCGCCACGACCTATAAATGTTTGATCATCGCTGTTGATAATGCCATCGTCATTCATATCTTTATATTTTGGATATCCCGGTTGTGTGTTATTCTCGGCAGTATAACGTGCAATGCCCGGTTTTAACGAGTAATTTCCGCCAACGACATTAAATTCATCCAGTTTGTAGGTCCCGTCATACAGGTATCCATACATCATACCGATAGGATAACCTACTTTTGCAATATAATTGTCTCCACCAAAGTTACGGTCGACAATTTCTGCAGTGATATAGGATCTCTGACCTTCATTCAGGCCAAGCAGTATGTTTTTGTTGAATGAAATATTAAAGCTTGAATTCCAGCTAAATCTCTTATTCTTGATGTTTGTCGTGTTAAGGGTGAACTCGAGTCCTTCATTTCGTACTTTTCCGATATTTTTCATTGCGCTGCCAAATCCTGAAGATATTGGTAAAGTGGCTTTAATCAGAAGATCGTAGGTGAGTTTGTTGTAATAATCTATTGTGGTAGAAATTCTTTCGTTTAGAAATACCAAATCCAAACCTGCATTCCACTGACTTGTGGTTTCCCATTTCAGATTGTTGTTAGCAAGGCTTACAGGAATAGTTCCTTTGATGATGGAGTTGTTAAAAGAGTAAACGCCATGTGTGTAACCAGAGGGATCGTTGTATGAACCGTTTCCGGCAGACTCCTGTGATAAACGCGCAAACCTTGCATATTCTTCAACTCTGTTATTGCCGGTTACGCCCCAGCCTAACCGAAGTTTACCGGATGTCAGTGCTTTTTTGAAATCCCTCATGAATTTCTCTTCTGTAAATGTCCAGGCAACTGCTGTTGATGGAAAATATCTGAACCGGTTTTGTGGGCTTAATTTTGATGATCCGTCAGCTCTGAATGAGGCTGTAAAATAATACTTGGAAAGATAATTGTAATTTACTCTGCCCAAAAACGACATCAGACTCCATTCGCTTTCCCCTGAATCATTCGTATTCGGAGTTCCCTGATACATACCTGCCATTCCCAATGATTCGTTAGGAATGTTCGTAGTTTTCATCGTGTAGAATTTGAAATCGTTTTCCTGTAGAGTAAAACCACCCAACATATTGATAGAGTGTTTTTTATTGATTAGTTTCTGATAAGTTAGTATGTTCTCGTTCAACCAGGTATAACTTTGGGATGTACCAACTGAAGCATTTACTTTATCGATTGATAGCTGAGATCCGTACCGTGTGTTTGAATTGTTGAATACTTCCAGCTTTCTTACATCGGTGGTGTAACCGCCCGAAACCTTGAGTTTCAATCCTTTTATAAACTCATATTCAGCAAAACCGTTGAATTGAGTGTAGGCGATATTGTTTTTACGGTATTCATTATTCAACGATAAATACGGGTTAAACCGGTAGTCGATGGAAGTATCGACATTGGAATCTAATCCGTTATTGATAAGTGAGTTCAAAGGAACTCCCGGTTGAGTCACCGGACGATATCCCCAAACGCTGTAAAAGAGGTTATTCATTCCGCTTGATGCTGTTTGTGAAGGTGAATTACCTGTCTGTGTAGAGTTTGAATAATTTACACTTAAGTTTATCCGTAGTTTGTTTCTTCTGATATCAGTGCCAAGTTTTACCTGCAATCTTTTATAATTAGATTCAATCACAATACCATCCTGGTCGTAATAGGAAAAGGATGCATTGTATCTGTTATCAGCTGCACCTCCGGTCAGCGACAGACTGTGGTTTTGTTGCATTGCATCATGAAATATCAAATCCTGCCAGTTGTATTGTTCTACGTTGGCATAATCAGCCAGGGTGTATGTTTTATTGTCAATGGTTTTGTAATAACCGGTACTGCTCATTTCGGCAGGATTCCAAACTTCGGATTGTAATCTGACAAATTCATAAGCATTCATTAAGGGAATCGTACGGGTAATACGTTGTAAACCATAACTTCCATCATAATTTATATTTAGTTGACCAGTTTTGCCTTTTTTTGTCGTGATTATTACAACGCCATTTGCACCGCGTGCACCGTAGATAGCAGTCGCCGAAGCATCTTTCAGCACATCGATAGATTCTATATCGTTTGGATTGATTGAAGCGCCTGCTTTCGGATCTTCTACCGGAAAACCGTCAATAACATACAACGGAGAGTTATCCTGAGTCACAGAGTTTATTCCGCGGATAACGATGTTCATATTATTTCCGGGTGAACCTTCGGATGATGAAACATTGACGCCGGCAACCCGACCTGCTAATGCCTGGTCGAAAGTTGGTACAGGAGCTTTCAGCATATCTTCAACGTTTGCTTTGGCAACAGAACCTGTAATATCTTTACGTTTCATATCCTGATAACCCACAACAACAACTTCATTGAGAAGTTTTGAGTTATCTGTCAATGTAACCAACATTGGTTTGTTTCTCTCAACTGTTTTCTCAATTGTTTCGTAACCGATAGATGAAAATATCAATACATCAGTTGGTTTACTCACATTGATACCAAATTTTCCGTTAATATCTGTAACGGTGCCCTGAGTTGTGCCTTTCAATCGTACGGTTACGCCAATGAGGGTAGCTCCGGTTTCGTCAACTACTGTTCCTGTAATGTTTATCTGGGCAAAAATGCCAACAGAAAATATCAAGAAAAGTAATAGTAAGTGAATTCTTAGTTTTTTCATGAATATTTATTAATTTGTTATTTACAATATAATAATGGCTGGTAACTTCCTTACTGATTAACAAAAAAATGATTAAGCCGCTAAAAAGTTGAACTTATTTTTATTTTTCAGTTATTCAACCACTACTTTTTTAGCCAGATTATTTATCCGGACGATATATATACCTTTTTCTACTGGAACTATAAATTGAGGTGTGTCGGCTTTTTTGTTGAAGATTAAATTACCAGTTATTGTGTATACACTAACTTTGTCATTCTGGTTAATTTTTGAGAATATAATCTTGTTTTTGGTAGCAAATACACTATAAACATAATCAATATTTTCCAGTCCCGAAGTTGACGACCATACGGCATACAGCTTCAATGATTTTACCAACGGATGTGAATGCCAAATACCTGCAGCATCTATTTTGTCAGTAATATCTACCTCCTGACCATCGAATGAAGTTAAATCATCACTACCTGTAATGTAAGCAGCTTTCAATAGTTTATAACCTGGTTTTGCTTCGAACAAAAAGTCCGAAACAGTTCCTTCCGGGTAACCCAGAATTGTTCCGTCAGGTAATTGCGTAGCATTTGAATCATAAACAGTTCCGTTGGTATTCGTGCCTTCACCAATAAGCATTTTACGGTAAGGTAATTCGTAAGCTCCCATATCATATTGTGCTGATGCAGTTGGATGACCTTGCGGACGTTGTACACCCAAATAATCTAAATTTGTTGCAACTAATGTTTTACCAATATTCAAACAGGGTGAATTGTATTTAATTCTCCAGTCTGCCGAGTCTAATGATAGAATTTCTTCATCAGCTGCAGCTGTACCCCTGAAACGGGTTACATGATAGAATTTTGGTCCGGAACCAACTGTTCCCGGTGCAGGATCTGTAACATCTCCGTTGCTTATATTGGAAGAAAATTGAATATTTCCCGACGTTTTCCAATTCTTGTCAGTTGGTATCGGGTTATATGTGGCATTATTGTTTATTGTAGCATTTGCATTTGCAGCTCCGCTTAAACTGGTGGAAGTTGTTTCAGTAATATCTGTAAACATGCCCCAGAAAATATTGTTACTCAATTCTATAGTTGCAGATGCTTCGGCTAAGTATGCACCTCCGATATTGTTGACCATCGTGCAGTTAAATACATTTCCTTTTATATAGAATGTTGTTAAGCCGCTGTTGTTTGATATTATACAATTCGTAGCTGTATTGGTTGCACTGTTGGCATAAATCGCAGCGCCTGCTTTTGGTGTTCCTGAATCTTCTGATTTGTTATTTACAATGTATAAATTTTTCAGGTACGTGAATCCAACACCTTGTACGTTGATACCACCACCACGAATGGTAGAGGAGTTTTTTTCAATTTTACAATTTTCAACCGTTGTTTCATTTCCGGATGCGGTGTTAATGTATATTCCACCTCCGCCATTTGCATTTGTTGTTTGTCTGTTGTTGTAAATCCAGCTATTCTTTACAGTTTCTCCTGTCATGTTCAATCCTCCACCGGCACCATCCAATGCTGTTGAATTTTGAATTACGCAGTTCTGTATGACCATGTTGTTTCTTACCACAGCTGCTCCTCCCGATTTACTCAGAGTGGTTCCAATACCATTTCCATTCGTCAAAATAAAACCATCCACTATGGTAGCCATATCGAAGTTTGAAGCAGTTTCAATCAACCGGCAATTATTTGCAGTCAATATCGTCGAATTGGTAAATTCCCAGGGTTTGCCGTTTGTCAATTTTGTACGTTGATCTACAGCTGTTTCTGTACCAGCAAAACTTCCATAGAGACTTATACTGTCAGACATTACAATTGCTGTACCTATCGTATAATCCCCTGCAGCTACCCACACATCCTTACGTGCAGCTTTATCAGCACGAGCTGTGTTAATGGCTGTTTGAATATCTCCCATAGCATTTGCCCATGAAGTACCATCGCCTGCGCCACCCGGTTTTACATACACAATACCGTTTTTCTGTTCTGCCATTGCTGTCATGGATAACAGTACAACTAATGATAATAATAATTTTTTCATATTAATTAAATTTGATAGTTTTAGTTAGGATAAATCCAGACACAGATTTTGGCTGTGTCTGGATTACTGTGTGATTTTTTATAGATAGATTATTTAACAATGACTTTTGTTGCCTGATCAGCCGCGCGTACAATGTAAATGCCTTTTGATACATGTAGCGAGATATTGGATGCATTTGCATTGACTTCTTTTACTTTAGCTCCCAATGCATTGAATACTATTACTTTCTCACCGATATTTATTCCTTCTATTGTTATTTGATTACTTGACGTAAAGCATTTAAAAGTACTTTTCAGATTTGACAAGTGGGTACCCGGATCTGTTTCAAATGTGACATTCAGAGTCGAAATTCCTGTTAGTGCCGGAGCGGTGTATACATTTTCAGAAAGTTGTGATGTTACATCTGTACCGTTATATGAAACAGCAGAAATTTTATAACCTGAATTGGGAGTAATCGTATAATTCATTGCGATCCCTTTAGGTTGAGCGATGATATCTCCTGATGTATAAGAATTGACTGTTCCACCTGTGTTAAATGTAACTGTAATGTTGCAATAAGGAAGTTCATAAGCGCCAATGTCATAAGCACTTCCCTGCGGACGGGCAAGACCTAAAAAATCAGTAGTGGGAACACCAGCAATTGAGTTGCTTGCAGCATTAAGTAGTGGGGATTTATACGTAATAGTCCAGTCATTATTCAATGGATCTGCAAAATAGGGATAGTTCGTTTCTGAAATCAATGTATCTAATTGGATATTGTCAGCTACAGTCCAGTTTGGGAATGTCGGGATTGTAATCGATGCGTTGTTTTTGTATTCAACTCCGGCCACATCTACCCCTGATACTGTTGCTTTTGATTTGTTTTTGGCCCAAAACACACTATTGTAAATTTGTGCGTCTTTTGTTGCAGTATAAACACCACCTCCCTCATTGTTTACTATTGTCGAATTATAAACAGCTGCTCCTCTTAAATATAATGCAGACTTGGTTTTATTGCCGTAAAAAACGCAGTTGATAATTTTATTGGCTTTGTCTGTGTCAACCTGAGTGTAAATAGCACTGCCATTACCAGCTGCATCATTGTTTATAAATTTGCTATTGATAATTGTGGCTACAGTACTCTGACTTCTTATTGCACCACCTTGTTTGTTAGCTCCCGTTATGGCTTTGTTGTTTTCAAATAAACAACCTGAAACAACTGACGCTCCTACTCCTCCGATATGAACAGCACCACCTAAATTTGCTGAATTATTGTAGAAATAAGAATCATAAACTTCACCTCCTGCATTCATAAGTATAGCTCCACCTTGCCCCGTAGCATTGTTTTCCAAAAACTTACTATTTCTGACAACTACTCCTAAACGCGTCGTTAATCCGGCACTGTTCCCTGATATATATCCTTTTGTAAAAGTGATTCCGTCAATTAATGCTGTTCTGTTACTGGCACAACCCCAGATTGCAGTTGCATTATTACCATCAAGTGTTGTTTCATTGCTAAAATCCCAAGGATTACTACCTTTAATACGTTCATCAATTGTTGTTTCGTTTCCCGCAAATCCTCCATAAATAGTGAAATTTGCAGGAATATTGAAAATGGCGTTCACCTGATAAATACCTTTTATTAACCATATCTGATCTCCTTCAGGGAAAGAAGTGAATGTTGCAGTTAACCACGCATTTAATGTTTTGCCTTCGGCTGTTAAGTCAACTAAAGTTTCACCCGCTCCCGCTGTTCGCCATGTGGCTGCTCCGGCAGATCCGGGTTGTACAAGATAACGGGTAGAAAATGCAGAGATACTGCATAGGGTGATAAGTAGTAAAATAGTAAATTTTTTCATGATGTCCAATTTTAATTTGAATGGATTAATTGTAATTTCTGCCACAAAAGTATGTGGTTATCAGAAAGGCAATGGCCCAAAAAAGTTCAAAAAAGCACCTTTTTTAGTTCGCATCTACATAAAATTGGCATGGAAAAGTTTGCATATCAGTATGGAATAATTTCGTTCAATATTTTCTCCCGATACCAGGGATCGTTGGAATCCTTTAATAAAACACTGAGCTGCCTACATAGTTTTTGAAATTCTTTCCGATGGGTGTCTGTCGATAAATTGTTTAGTTGGTATGGGTCTTTTTTGTCATCAAAGAAATTAATTCCCTTAATATTTTTCTTTCTGTCGATAGTTATAGACAAGGTATATCGTTCAGTTTTTATGCCACGGCTGAAGGGAAAATAATTTAAAACTTTTCCATCAGGATTTTTCTTGCCGTCAACATTTTGTATGTATAAAACTGCTTTTGGGGATTTTGATTTGTTGTATTTTTGTATTAATGCTGATAAATCGTGTCCCTGTACTGAAGCAGGAATTTGTTTATTAAGTCCTGCCAATGACAGCAGGGTGGGCATAATGTCAGGAGTTGACAGCAGCAAAGGGGAAATTTGAGGTTTCAGTTTTTCAGGATAGCGTACGATAAACGGAACGTTCATTGCTTCTGTATAAGGTGAATTTTTAGGGTCTTCTACGTGACTTGCCATAGTTTCACCATGATCGGAACTAAAAACAACAATGGTGTTTTTGTCAAGATCCATCTCTTTCAGAGCGGATAATATCCGGCCAAATTCGCGGTCGACACCCGTTATCGCTGCAAAATAAAATGGAGCGCATGCTTGTTTTTTCTTCAACTCAGGATTTACATTCGGACGTACCAATAAATTGTTCAGAGGTGTATCCTTGTACAAATTGTAGTCTTCAATTTCCACATCGTTTAGTGATTCATAAGGACTATGTGGCGGATTCATGCTCACCATCAGGAAAAACGGTTTGCTTTTATCCCTGACATTCTGCAAGTAATCAATAGCTTTGTCTGCTTCGTGTTTTGGCGACCACTCCCGGATTTCATGACGTTCGCCGTTTGTGTCCCAGTAATGTGGTGTTTTATGTTCATCGAATGTTCCGTATGAATACCAAAAATTAAATCCATGCCGTCTTTCAGGCGGAGTATATGCATCCCACACTGGATTTTTATCTTCTACGTACGTTCCGGGATTTTGAGGATTGTTTTTGGTTGGATAGTCAACGTGTAATTTGCCTATGTAGGCACAGTCATAACCATTTTGCGATAGTACATCACTGATTGTAACGGCATCCTGATTTAAATTGCTGCATGGACGGGTTGAGTTACAGTTCAATGATACTCCGTTGCCATCGGGATACATACCCGTGAGTAGCATTCCACGGTGAGGGCTGCTCAGAGGGCAATTGCTCTGAGCACGTGAGAATACGACAGACTCTTTGGCAAATTTATCCAGATTAGGAGTGTGAACAGGATCTGCTTTAAAATTTACGTGCTTGCTGAATGCATCTTCATTCCAGAAGTTCATAGCATTGTTGCGAAACTGATCGGGAAAGACATAAACGATGTTTGGACGGTTATAGGTTTGTCCGCAAATACCTCCTGCAAATGTTATTGACAGTAATCCGGTAAATATTTTTTGTGTGTTATTCATTTTTTTTCTGTATTTATTATGGTGTTGAAAAGCCGGTGAAGTAAATTATTTCATTTTTCTGATGATGTATTTGTATGTCCCGGTTTTGTTTTTTGACTTCGAAGTTAATGTGAAACGGTAAATTTCATTACCCCATACCTTTGAAAGCCGAACATCGCTTAAAGCTATAGTGTCTGTGCGGGATGTAAACTGATTTTTGTCATACTGTAGTTCCATTTTTCTGTTGCCGGCATCAACCAACAACTTTCCATCTGATTTCACTAATTTTCCCCATACCAGGAAATGAATTTCATTCGGGTATATAGCAGCTTTAAGGTTATATTTATCAGTTATCTCCAGCTCATTATCATTTAGTTGATATTTTCTTGTCCAACTCTGAACTGCAGCTGAATCGGAATATGCTTTTGCTATATCAAGAGAAACTGATTTTTTAACGGCATCGAACACAATATTACCGGCTTTGAAGTCCTTCCCGAATCTTTGTTCCTGCCCGTTAATATCCGGCAGATTATGATAACCGCTGCGCATTGTCCAGATACTATATCGTTCGGCTCCGAAAGTCTGACGTGTATAGGTCCCTACACCGGCATCGATAAAAACAGGCATGCCATCCAGCCACAATGAAAATGTTCCGGCATCGTTGTGATTATGGCTTTCTGCATTATAACCTCCTTTGATGGCTGCAAACAGGTTGTTTTTGTTTCTCAGATAATAAAATTGTGTTTTTGGATAAGCGGTCACTTCCGAAGTAGAAAGCATCGAAGGCGCGTTCATTAACTCCTGATAGTATTTTAATGATTCCAGTTTTCTGAACATATCGCTCAGATCGCTGTCGTCAGCAAGGGCTTTCTTACCTTGTTTGTGCACAAGATAAGATGCAAACTGTTGCATTTGACTACTGTTAATTGCTTTCCCATACCTGAAGATCAACCCTGCATCTGATGAAAATCTGGCGGATGCATCTGCGAAGTTGACAACCCAATCGTTTCCCACATAACTTTTCGAGATGTATTCACCCATATCTTTTATCATTCTATTTTCGAACAGCGTGATTTTATTATTGGTAATCCACGACAATACTTCTAAATAATCATAAAGTTTTCCGGCAGCATGTGCCCAGTAGGAAGGACCTTCTTCACAGGCTCCGTCTTCTTTTACATAGTTTATGAATTTATCCACTGAAAGCATTGTCTTATATACATCTTTGGCGTATTGTGTTTGGTCGTCCTCAAGCAATGCAATGCATTGCAATACATTGCAGTTTATCCAGGGATTCCAGTTGTTCACTAATCCATCCTGTCGCGGTTTGAAACCCATCCACCAGTAACGGTCTTCTTTTCGGTAGGGCAGAATAATTTTATTATAGAGTTCATCGTGCAGTCTTTTTGAAATCACGGGATTAACCTTGTCAAATTCGGTATGCAAAAAATAGTATGTCCAGGCAAGGAATGAACCGAAATCACCGGAACCCAGATCAATTACAACGTCGGTATGCTCGGGAAGTGTCCGCCCTGTTAGCTGCAGTGGAAGATGAGCCGAAAGTACCCACGAAGTACGTTCACACTGGTAAAAAACACCGTTAATTATTTGATTCAGAAAGCGCCCTTTTCCTTCAGCGAGTTCTGCCAGTACCAGATCTGCAAGTGCATTTATGTTAGCAGAATTTGGATTTTGCATTACATTCCTGTCACCGCTTCGTTCATACTCCAGATAGTCTGTGGCCTTGATTACTTTCCATTCATAACCAAGTTGTTTTTCGCCGCGTTTTATCAGCACGGTTTTATTTTCGGCTGTAAGCTGATCCCATCCGCCACGGTCTGAGTACGCAGGATAAGGAACCCATTTACGGTCAGGTATCAGAATTTTCGTTAGATTGTCGACAGTAGCACTCTTTGCAAGTAAATCCCTGTTGAAAGGAAACATATAGGTTTGAACTGTCAAAAGGATGAGTAGGGGAGTATAAATACGTTTCATATCTGTAATTTTATTTTTGTGTAAAATTACGGTAAAATAATGTCCATGAAGTACTATAAAAAGACACAAAAAGGGATAAAAAAGTTCAGGAAGAAAGATTAATTAAAAAATACAGCGTTTTTTTACGATCGTTGTTATTTGAGATTTATATCGGTTCGTTATCATCTTCGCTGTCAACTCCCGTGTGTTTTTTACGATAGCCGGAAGGTGAGACGCCAAACTGTTCCTTGAAACATTTGGCAAAATATTTTGGAGTGTTGAAACCCAACGTATAGGTGATATCGGCAATGTTATATTCCGGGTGGTTAATAAGCAAATCACCTGCTTTTTTCATTTTGTAATTCAGGATGAAGTCATTTGGTGTCTGACCTGTAATGCCTTTTATTTTGCTGAACAATTTAGTCCGGCCCAATGCCATTTCTGCCGAAAAGAGAATTATATCAAAATTGGGGTTATCAAGGTGTTTTTCTATTACCGAAAATGCTTTTTCAATAAATACCTTGTCCAATTCGTTCGTGGCTATAATGGCCGGTGAAATATCGGTTTGTTTACTGAATCTTTCCTGAAGTATTTTTCGTCCATTCACCAGATTGTTACAACGAGTAATTAATACTTTAACGTTGAATGGTTTTGTAATGTAATCATCCGCTCCCAACCGCAAGCCTTCTATGTTATATTCCATGGCTGTCTGGGCTGTCAGCAGCACAACGGGAATATGACAAACTGAGAAATTGTTTTTAATTCGAGCACACATTTCACTGCCTGACATGTTGGGCATCATCAGGTCACTTAAAATAATGTTGGGCTGATACTCGATGGCTTTTTTTAATCCGTCTTCACCATCAACTGCCGTGTAAATTTTATAAATCGGATCAAATATCTTTGCTAGCATCTCACGCAGTTCTGCATTATCTTCGACTATAAGCATGGAGTACGCGTTTTTGTCGGCTTTTCCTTGACTATTGATTATATCCTGCATAAATTCTTCATCGGGAATGTCAGTGTAGTCAACCCGTTGTATGTCAATATTTCCGATGTCTGTTTTTTGATCATCAGTGTAGTGCGATGAACCTTTTTTCAGTATTACAGAGAAATCAGTTCCTTTATTTTTCTCGCTGTGAACATCAATAGATGCCGCATGCAGTTCAAGAATATTCTTTGTTAGTGCCAACCCAATTCCCGTACCTTGTGATAGATTGTTGATGCTAAGTCCATTCTCAGCCTGATAAAAACGGTCGAATATTTTTCCCAGGGCTTCGGCTTCGATGCCAATACCGCTGTCAACAATATCAACAATTACATTTTCATCTGTCTGTTTAACCGAAATATCTATGGCTCCGTTTTCTTTTGTGTATTTGAATGCGTTGGATATGAGGTTGTAAAATACCTTTTGTATCTGATTCGGATCAAACCAGAGCATTATTTCCTCTTCCGTGCAATTAAAATTAAATTTGATATTTCTGTATTTAGCGTAGTCGTGAAATGAAAGGTAGATTTCTTTGAGAAAAATAATAAAATTCTGTTCGTGTACCTTAATGGTCAAAAATCCCTGCTCACTTTTCCTGAACTCCAGCAATTCGTTGATCAGATTTTGCATGTTATGTGTATTTCTCTTGATGTTCAGTATCTTATTATAAACTGACGGAGCGATGTTGTGAGTCTGCAATAGCATATCCACCTGACCACTGATTAATGTCAGTGGCGTTCTGAATTCATGCGAAATATTTGTAAAGAACCTGAGCTTTGATTGATTAACTTCTTCAAGTTGCTGTTTTTCTTTTTTCTCATATTCAAGGGATGTTTTCAACAGAAGTTTCGAACGGGTGAATGAAAGATATCTTGAAACCGCAAATACTATCACGATGATGTAGAGCAGGTAAGCTATCCATGACTGATAAAAAGGAGGTGACATTTTGATTTCCAGATTGGTGCTGTCTATAACCGATCCGTCGAGCTGTGATACTGCTTCTAAAATCAACTTGTATTTACCCGGTGTGAGGTTCATGAAATTTAACTTGTTCGAACCCAACGGAAGATTTACCCAATCTCCTGAAAGCCCTTGTAATTTATATCTGTACAACGGCTGATTGGCTGAAATGTAATTGTTTGATGCGAACTCTATGGTAACTGTTGATTGTTTGTAGTTCAGTTTGATGCTGTTGGTGTAGGGGAGGTTTTTTTTCAAAATCGAAGTTTCGTCGTCAGGCACAATAAGTTTGTTGTTTATCCATAAATCACTCAGCCTGATATTAAAAAATCGTTGAGGTAATGTAAGTTTATCCTCATAGAATGAAACCATGCCGTTCATCCCGGCCATATATATTTCACCGCTTTTCAAAACACATACTCCGCCGTTATAAATGGAGTTTAACGGCAATCCGTTTTCACTTCCGTAGTTGTAGATGTTGTTGTTTTTTGTGTTCAGAATGGAAAAACCCTGTGTGGTGGTGGCAATAATATTTCCATTGGGCGATTCAATAATGTTACTGATATAATCATTTTTCAGGTTTGATGTCGCTTTGTCGTATCGTGTGAAGTTATCTGTTTTTTCGTTATAGAGGTTGATGCCGCCTCCGACTGTAGCTATCCACACTCGATCCTTCGAATCGATAATGATCTTCACTACGTTCAGATTGCTTAAACTCGTATTGTCAGCCGGTTTTGGCATATAGCTTTGTAACTTTCCGGTTTTGATATTGTAACGAAATAAACCTCTGCTGGCTATCCATAGATTGTCTTTCTTGTCCAGTTTTATATCAACAAAGTAGCTGACCTTTTTGTGAAGTTTTTCCGAAAAGAGTGTAAATTGTTCCGTGTTTTTATCGAAAAGGTAAAGACCGTTGTAGGTGGCAATTAAGTACTTGTCCTGGTAGGGTAGTATTGTTCGGACGATATCCGATTGTGCAAATCCGGGTTTAATTTCATTCAGCCGGGTTATTTTGAATGTATTCAGGTCCAGTTTGTTGATTCCTCCAAGATGTAATCCAAGCCAAAGCACCTTTTTTGTCGCATCGTAACAGGCTGTTTTAATATTGTTGCTGCTTAGCGAATTCGGATTATTCTGCTGACTGGTAAAATTACGGTATGTTTTATCTTTCAGGTTATAATAAATCAACCCGTTGCCTTCGGTACACAGAAACAAATTTTCGTTGTCCGCTTCTACAATTGTGCTGATTATCGGAAAAGGTTTGTTCTGGAAAATGCCTTTCTGGAGATTATGGTAGGTGTAAAAATTCATATCAGGGTTGAAATAATTTACACCTCCAAAATATGTTCCAACCCAAATCGTACCGTGCTTATCCTTCATGAGCGACCATACAGACTCATTGGAAAGCTGCATGTTGTTGTTTTCATCAATACCGTAGTGCTTGAATGTTCCTGTTGCAGTTGTAAACTTATCCAGTCCATTGTTGGTGCCTATCCAGATATTTCCATCATTATCTTCACACACATCCCTGACGAACTCTGAAGATATACCCGTGTTGTTGCCTGCACTTTTTATGTAATTAATGATTTGTCCGTTACGCTGTAATTTATACAAGCCGTTATGCCAGGTGCCAATCCAGATGTTTTTCTTGCCATCTTCGAAAATTGAAGAAACCTGACTGCAGTCGGGTATAATCTGTTTTACTTCCTTATTTTCATTGATTATAAAAACTCCCGAAGAAAGTGTACCCAGAAAAATGCGGTTATCCTGTGTCTGATAAATAATCTTTATGGCCGATTTGCTTTGTTTTAGTTGTGCAAACAGTTTTTTTTCTCCGTCTTTGTATGAGAAAAGATTAATTCCCTCAGCTATCCACAGGTTGTAGCTACCGTAAGAAATTGCATCAACCTGTTTGCTCTCAATGGACGAGATAGTACTCGTTTGCAGATTGTATTCATCTACCCCGTTTTGGGTCTGAATATAAACTGAACCATTTTGATTGCCGCATACATTCTTGATTAAACTCCCGGAAAGTGATTGTTCGGAATCTGCCTTCGGCAGAATTACCATCATTGAGTTCCCGCCGTTATATTTATTTACTCCTTCCCGCGTTCCGAACCATATGCTCCCAAGCTCATCCTGATAAATACTTGTAACGGATAATTGGGACAATCCGTTCCCCATATTGACACTGGAAAAGTATATATTGCTTTCAGCTTGTATATGAACCGAAAAGAATATGAAAAATAAAATATGTATTCCTTTTAATCTCATTTCAACCACAAACAAAATTACGAAAATATTGTTCCAAATGAGATAATCTCAGAGTTTTAACATAAATGTCCCGGCTAAAGAAACATAAATATAACGTGAGTTCGACATAAGAAAATGGTTAGAAAGTTAGCATAGTTCAAAAATAATTACTATATTTATAGTGTTGAAATACAAATAAATAACTAAAATTCATCACTATGCTAACTACTAACGAAATTACTGAAATTTTCTGTTTATGCGATGATTTTTCAAAAGAATTTGACAAATCATTCAAAAAACATATTTTACAATCAGACAACGGCAAAAAAACCAGAAACAAGCATGGAAAGCTTTCGCATAGCGAAGTAATGACTATTCTAATATCCTTTCATTTAGGTGGTTATAGAAATTTGAAACATTACTATTTGTTTTATGTAAGTCAACATTTAAACATGGAATTTCCTAAATTGGTATCCTATAATCGTTTCGTTGAGTTACAACAACAGGTCGCTTTCCCGTTGGTACTATTTTTAAAACTTTGTAGAATGGGAGAATGCACCGGAATCAGTTTTGTTGATTCAACTACTCTCAAAGCTTGTCATATTAAAAGAGAGAAGCAGAATAAAGTGTTTTCAGGCATTGCCACTAAGGGCAAGAGCACAATCGGTTGGTTCTTTGGTTTTAAACTACACATTATTATTAATGACAAAGGTGAAATTCTTAGTTTTGTCATAACTCAAGGCAATGTAGATGACCGTGAACCGCTTAATTCTGATTCATTTATAAAAACAGTCTTTGGTAAATTATATGCTGATAGAGGATATATTTCCCAAACACTCAGAGATATTCTTTTTGTTGATGGCATTCATTTAGTTACTAAATTGAGAAACAATATGAAAGGTGGCGAAATACCTTTGCAAGACAAAATAAACCTTAGAAAAAGAGCTGTAATTGAATCGGTTAACGATGAACTTAAAAATATATGTCAGATTGAACACACCAGACATCGTTCATTTACTAATTTTATTACAAACTTGATTGCTGGGTTACTTGCATATAGCTTTTTACCAAAGAAGCCATCTATTTATGCTGAAAGAGTTGACTCGCTTCAACTCCAATTATTTTAATTCTTATATCGAACTCACGTTAATATTAACGTATTATGATTTGTGCTGATGATTTTGAGATGCAAAGTACGAAAATTCTGTAAAACGATGCAACAAAAATATCAAAAGCCGGAATGATATAGGTCTTATAAATGCTGATAATTAACATAATCAATTAATTCTGAATAATTAAGACGAAATATCAGTTAAATTGATATTTTTGTAAAGTTAAAAATAATTCTTTGAGTATGGATATGAGTGAACACGAAAAATTTATGCGGAAAGCCATAGCGCTGTCAGTGAGAAATGTAAAAAAGGGTGGAGGACCTTTCGGTGCCGTGATTGTTAAGGAGGGAAAAATTATAGCTACCGGTGTCAATCATGTTACAGGAAGCAACGACCCGACTGCGCACGCGGAAATTCTGGCAATACGCAAAGCGAGCAAAAAACTTCATAACTTCAGCCTTGAAGGTTGCACAATCTATACCTCCTGTGAACCTTGTCCCATGTGCCTTGGCGCCATTTACTGGGCACATTTAGACAAAATATACTATGGAAACACAAAAGCAGAAGCCAGAGATATCGGTTTTGACGATTCGTTTATTTACGACGAGATCAGTCTGAAGCCTGAACAACGTAAAGTTGAAACTCATCATTTACTCGCTGATGAAGCTGCAGAAGCTTTTGAGCTATGGAAAGATAAAGAGGATAAGATTGAATACTGACAATCCGGTTTAAAATACAATCGACACGGACTGTGTTTAACCCGTGCCGAATGTTTGAATATGCGATAAAATCTTATCCGGCAATTTCCCCGATCAGCCACATTTCCTCATCCGTAAAATGAGTGTTTTTCAGTGCACCAAGGTTATCTTTCAACTGTTTCACAGAGCTTGTCCCGATGATAACAGAATTAACCTGACTGTCATGCAGACACCAGGCTAAAGCCATCTGAGCCAGACTTTGACCTCTTTTTTTAGCGAATTCATTGAGTTTAATGAGTTTACTTACAAGTTGGGGTGTTATCTGATCTTTCTGTAGAAAACCATAAGATTGAGCTGCGCGTGAATTTTCAGGTATTCCTTTCAGATACTTGTTACTGAGCAAGCCCTGGGCTAAAGGTGAAAATGCAATAAAACCTATTCCTTTTTCCTTGGCAAGCGGCAATACAGTTTGTTCAATATCGCGTGTCAGAATGTTGTACCTGTCCTGATTGATAAGGCAAGGTGTGCCATTATCGGCCAGTATGCGGTATGCCTGACGTGCTTTATCAGTTGGATATTTTGATATGCCAACGTAAAGTGCTTTCCCCTGTCTGACCATATCCGACAGTGCTCCCATGGTTTCTTCGAGTGGAGTATGTGGATCGTAGCGGTGCGAATAGAAAATGTCCACATAATCAAGACCCATACGTTTCAGGCTTTGATTAAGGCTGGCAATGAGATATTTGCGTGAACCCCAGTCGCCATACGGTCCGTCCCACATGGTGTGTCCGGCTTTCGTGCTAATTATAAGTTCGTCGCGGTATGGGGCAAAATCCTCTTTCAGTATCTTTCCAAAATTTGCTTCAGCACTTCCAAAGGGTGTCCCATAATTATTT